>RCNI01002590.1_pt1 | contig 13643 bp, 11 predicted proteins | sample 2041151 | NCBI WGS metagenome assembly RCNI01 (sample SAMN09708214, study PRJNA481090) | feces metagenome | isolation source: feces | place: Antarctica: Albino Rookery | reverse complement strand
GGCTGTTGAGTGCGGCTACTGGAACCTGTTCCGCTTCGATCCCTCCAAGGAAACCGGCAAGTTCACTCTGGACTCCAAGGCTCCCAAGGATGGCTATCAGGAATTCCTGATGAACGAGGCCCGTTACAGCCGTCTGACCCGTGAGTTCCCCGAGCGTGCAACCGAGCTGTTCGCTAAGAACGAGGCTGCTGCCAAGGAGCGTTACGAGCACCTGCTGAAGCTGGTCGACATGTACAAGGACTAATTCCTGACATATTCGTTTCCTTTCCCGCCCCTGTTTTCAGGGGCGGGTTTTTAAAACCCAACTGATAAATCGGAGGTTTGCTATGCTTTGCACCGTCATTGACATTCGCGGAGATTACGCTGTGATCCGCTACGAGGATACCGGTGTGGAATCGGAAGTTGCTCTGGGTCTGCTGCCCTTCGGCATCGACACCGGAGACCGGCTGAAATTTGAAAACTACGAATTTACACAGGTATGACTTCTCCGGAAACCGGCTCCCAACAAACCAAAAAAGGCCTGCTGTCCGTTCTTTTGACAGCAGGCCTTTTTTCTCTTGCGGAAGCTTCCGCATCCCATTCTTTATAATTTGTACAGCAAAAAACCGCCTGCAGGCTATATCCGACAGGAACCTGCAGGCGGGGTTGTTTATTTGCTCTTTTTCATTTTGTTCAGATACTGATCCAGCTTTTTGTGCTCACGCTTTTGCTTTGCTTTCTGGCGTTTGTCCCTGAATCTGGAATTCAGTTCCGGTGGCTGGTCCTGAAGCTTATCCTCGGAAATTCCAAGTTTTGTCAGGCGGGCCGCTGTGTACTCTCTGGCCAGCGTGTACATTACAGAGGTAACCGGAATCATCAGCAACATACCAGCTACGCCCATGATACTGCCGCCAACAGTAACTGCTACCAGAACCCACATTCCGGGAAGACCGATGGAGGTACCAACCACTCTGGGGTAGATCATATTATTTTCAATCTGCTGCAGAATCAGGAACATAACCACAAATCCAACGGCCTGCATGGGATTGCTGACCAGGATGAAAAATGCACCGAATATACAGCCTACAAAGGCACCCACGATGGGAACCAGTGCCGTAACTGCCACCAGAACACTGACCAGAGGCACATAAGGCATCCGGAAGATCAGCATACTAACCGCAAACAGACATCCCAGGATCACAGCTTCCAGGCACTGGCCGGAAATGAAACTGGAAAACGTGGAATTGCTCAGCCGCAAAATCCGCACGATTTCATCGCTGTACCGCTCCGGGAACACCGCATACAAAATTCTCCTGCCCTGACGTGCCAGAATTTCCTTCCGGTTCAGACAATAGATGCAGAATACAAGACCGATAATGGTGTCCATCACCACATCCGTAACCGTTCCCACAGCAGAAAGCAGACTGTTAAAGATTGCGCTCAGGCTGTTGCCCGCAAGGGTCGCAAGATTTTTTGCAATTTCTGCCCAGTCCAGGGTTTCCAGCTCGGTATTATTCATCACCCAGTGCAGAATATCCGGGTTTTCCTCAAGAAACGCCATGACAGACGCCCGGACACGCTCAAAAAATCCGGGCATTGCAGATGCCAGCGATTTGATTGTTTCTTCCAGCTGAGGTACCAGCTGCTGGACAACCACCGCAATTACAATTACAATACTGACAAATGTCAACAAAATTGCAAGGACTCTTCTGAGTGTGGGACGCTTGATACAACCGAGCAGTCGTTCGATCCCGCGCATGGGTACGTTGATGATGAAGGCAAGAACTGCACCCAAAATAAACGGGGAAAACAAGCTCTTCATAACCAGGAAAACACCGTGAATACGTTCTGTTTCATGGAGAATCCAGTACAGGACCACGCACCCTCCTGCCAGCAGAAACAGGTTGCGCAGCGTTTTTCTATTCAGCTCCACAAATCGCCCTCCTTTACTTTTCGTTCATTATAACGGATTTTCTGCCAAAAATCCAGTGGCAGACTCAAATCAATCGACTGATTTTGCAAGTTTTCTCAGCGAATCACACAGCTGCTGCACCTGGTCCTCCCGGGTTGCCCAGCTGGTGCAGATACGCACGGAACGATGGGTGTCGTCCGTCCTTCCGTTGTCCGTAAATAGGAAATCCTTCCCCAGCTCCTCCAGCCACCTGTCCGGAAAAACCGGGAAAATCTGATTGGTTTCTCCCGGAACCCACAGTGGGATTCCACACTGGCAAAGTGTTTCACGGATTTTGTCTGCCATTCTGTCCGCATGAGCACCCAGCTGAAAATACAGGTCGTCGCGGAACAGCTCCAGGAACTGGATTCCCAACAATCTTCCCTTGGCAAGCAGGCCGCCGCGCTGCTTGATCAGATACCGGAAATCTTCTCCCAACGACGGATTGGCAATCACCACAGCCTCTCCGAAGAGCGCACCCATTTTGGTGCCTCCGATGTAAAAAACATCGCACAGCTGTGCCAGATCTGACATCGTCATATCGTTTTCCCGGGAGGCCAGTCCATATCCCAGTCTTGCCCCATCCAGGAACAGATACAGCCCGTTTTTGCGGCAGCACCGGGAGAGCGCCTCCAGTTCGGCTTTACTATACAGCGTCCCAACCTCTGTGGGATTGGAGATATAAACCATCTTTGGCTGGACCATATGCTCATCACTGTGCACTTCCAGCGTCTGCTCCACCTGCTCCGGTCGGATTTTTCCGTCTGCAGAAGGAACACTCAGGACTTTATGCCCGGTTGCCTCCACAGCGCCCGTCTCATGTACCTGAACATGCGCACTTTCCGCTCCGATTACAGCCTGATGCGGACGCAGTGCCGCAGCAATTACCGTCAGATTGGTCTGCGTACCGCCTACCAGAAAATGAATCTGCAGATTCTCACACCCGCACAGCCGGCGAATCAGATTGGCTGCCTGGGCACAGTAGCCGTCTGTTCCATATCCGGTCGTCTGCTCCAGATTAGTCCGCTGCAGCGCTTCCAGAATCCGCGGATGACATCCCTCACTGTAATCGTTATGAAAATATATCACAAACAATTCCTCCGACTTCGTATTTTGAATCTATTTTAGTCTTCCGCTTCTTTGCTGTCAAGGTGCATATTCCATCCTGCCTGCACATAAGTTTTTTTGTAATACACAGCATCGGAGGGATTCCTGTGTCAAATACCATTGAAGAACGCGCCTGCGAACTGGCTGTGTACATGATCGAAACCGGAGCAACTGTCCGCGCTGCAGCTCAGCACTTCGGCATTTCCAAATCCACCGTTCACAAGGATGTGACTGAAAAACTCCGCAGCATCAATCGCAGCCTCTATCAGCAGGTTCAGCAAGTGCTGGCTCTGAACAAGTCGCAGCGTCATATTCGCGGAGGTCTTGCCACAAAGAAAAAATATCAGCAGAAAAAGTAAATCACCCTGAAGTTCTTCCGAAATTGCATTCCGATGTGATTTCGGAAGTTTTCTTATGCATGTGCCCCGAAAAATCTGTAAATATCAGCTAAATTGCCACTATTCATACGATCTTCATCTGTTGACATCTCACAAACACATTGCTAGAATGTCGATAAACTTACAGAAAGGATCGCAAAGAAATGACTTCCAAAGAAATTATTCAGCGACTGGTTTCCCACGATGCCCCGCCCAGATTCGGATTCAATTTTAATCAGGGAGAAAATGATATTCTCGGCGTTTCCTCTCATCGGGTGATCAATATGCCTGATAATCCCTATGATGCATGGGGTAATTATCCGGAACTGAAGGCGCTTACCGGTTTCCACGGCGAGGTCCGCCGCGATTTTTACGGAAATATCTACGGTCGGTTTGAGGGGAAAACCAAGGGGGAATGCATCCGCGGTGTCATCGAGGACTGGGCGGATTACCGGTTCCCGCTGCCCGAATTTGACAAAAACTACCGGGATGAACTACTCAGTCAGAATCTTGCGGACTGTAGCCGCTACGTAATGACCGGTGGAGGTTCCCTGTTCTCTGTTCTACGAGATGCCCGGCTGATGACAAATGCTCTGGCAGATACCATTCTGGAACCAGAAGCCGTCAAGGCCTTCATCGACATGCTTGCCGACCACGAGGTTTCCATCATCAACAGCATTTCCGGATGCGGCATCGACTGCTGGGCTCTTGGTGACGACTGGGGAACCCAGACCGGCACCTTCATCTCCCCTGCGTGCTTCCGGGAGCTGTTCAAGCCCGGCTATCAGAAGATTTTTGACGCCGCCCACAATGCAGGCATGGCCGTGTCCATGCACTCCTGCGGATATAATATCGGAATCATGGACGATCTTCTGGACGCCGGTGTGGACCTGTTCCAGTTTGACCAGCCGGATGCCTATCCCTGTGAAGTTTTGGCCCGGGATTATGCGCAGAAAGTTGTGTTCTACTCTCCTGTGGACATACAGAAGGTTTTGCCAACCGGCGACCGGGATTTCATCGAAACACGCACCAGAGAAATGTGCGAACTGTTTCGGGCCGCAGGCGGCGGCTGGCTGGCCAAAGATTATCCTTCCTATTACGATATCGGAGTAGAACCGGAATGGGCCGCATGGGCTCAAAAAATTATTGTCGAAAACAGCAGTCTGCTGTAATGATTGTATCAAGGAGTAATCAGCAATGTTCGCTTATCAGAATTCCTCCCTCGCTGTGGAGAAGCGGGTGGCCGATCTGGTTTCCCGGATGACCCTTGCGGAAAAAGCCGCTCAGACCTGCATGCTTCGCGGTGTGGAATACGCCACGCACCCTTCACCTCTGCACAACTGCTCCGTGGAGCCCGATACCGATTTTCTCTGGGAAAAGCTGGATGAAGATTTCGGCTCCGACGGTTTTGGCTTTGTCCACGATATGTACTGTACCCCCAATGCGTTCAACAAAATTCAAAAGTATTTCATTCCCGGCTGGGAATCCCGGTAATCTTCACTGCGGAAGCCCTGCACGGAATTACCGGCCTGCGCGGAACCGTTTTCCCCATTCCGCTGAACTTTGCTGCCACCTTTGATCCTGCGCTGGTTCAGGAAATCGGCGGGGCCATCGGTGCGGAAACCCGTGCGTTGGGCATGCATGAAATTCTTGCGCCCAATCTGGACGTGGGCCGTGATCCCCGCTGGGGACGCAACGAGGAGACCTTTGGCGAAGATACCTGCCTGTCCTCCCGCATGGCTGCAGCCATTATTTCCGGCGAGCAAAAAGGCGATATCTCCCGCAGCGATGCTGTTGTGGCAGAGCCAAAGCACTACTGCGTTCACGGCATTGCCGAAGGCGGCACCAACTGTTCCCCCGCCCGTGCAGGCGTGCGGGAAGTGGAAAGCTGCTATCTGCCGGTATTTGAAGCTGGCATCTGCCAGGGCGGCGCATACAATGTGATGGTCAGCTATAACTGTGTAGACGGCGATCCCATGATGTGCTCCGAGCACTACCTGAAGGATATTCTGAAGGATCGCTTCCAGCTCAAGGGCTACTCCCGTTCCGACTGGGGCGGCGTGGGACGGCTGAAAAATGCGCACCACCTGGTATCCACGGATAAGGATGCCATTGCACTGGCTGTGCGCAACGGGCTGGATGTACAGGGCTGCGACTATTCCCCTGTTTTCTGGAAGAAAACCATCATCGAACTGGTGCAGGAAGGCAAACTGTCCATGGAGCGCCTGGACGACATCGTTTCCAGAGTTCTGCGGGTCAAATTTGAGCTTGGCCTCTTTGAGCATCCTTACACCGATGAGGAAGCCTACAAGGATGTGATTCGCTGTGAAAAGCACCGTGAAATTTCTCATCGGGCTGCGCAGGAATCCATGACCCTGCTGAAAAACAACGGTACGCTGCCGCTGAAGGGCTTCACCTCCGTGGCTCTGATTGGACCGTCCTCTGCGGCACAGAAAATCGGCGGCTACTCGTCCATTCCCCAGTTCCATGTTCCCTCTGTGTATGAGGAGCTGAAAGCAGCGCTGGGAGACAGCATCACGCTCCGTCAGTGCAACGGCTGCGCCATCACCTCCGAGAAAAACGAGCCCCGGGTCGTGGACGGACAGCCCCACCTGACTTCTGCCGGAGAAGCGGAAATTCAGGACGAAGTGGAACAGGCTGTGGAAATTGCCGCATCCTGCGATGTCATCATCATGGTCGGCGGTGACAACACCATTACCAGCGGCGAAGGCCGTGACCGCTGTGAGCTGACGCTCCACGGAAGACAGCGCGAGCTGATCGAAAAGCTTTCCCGCCTGGGCAAACCTCTGGTTCTGGTTCTGGAAAACGGCAAGGCCATGGATCTTTCCCTGGAAAACCAGCTTTGCGATGCCATTCTGGTGTCCTGGTTCGGCGGAGAAAGCGGCGCAAAGGCCATTGTGGAAGCGCTGCTGGGCAAGTTCAGCCCGGCAGGCAGACTGCCCACCTCCTTCCCCCGCAGTTCCACACGGATTCCCTGCTACTACTCCATGCTCCCCGGGGGTTCTCCTGAATTTCTGGAAGGTCCCAAGGATGCACTGTTCCCCTTCGGATACGGCCTGAGCTACACCAGCTTTGCGTACAGTGATCTGAAGATCACTAAAACAGGCGACTGTGATGTTTCGGTTTCCTGCAGCGTCCGCAACACCGGCTCCATGGACGGCGACGAAGTTGTTCAGCTGTATGTCGATGACGTGGACAGCTCCGTAGTAACACCGCCCATGCTGCTCAAAGATTTCCGGCGGATCCATCTCAGGGCCGGCGAAACCCAGACCGTTTCCTTCCGGCTGGATCGCAGCGCCTTCCGGCTTATGGACATTCACTACAACTGGACCGTAGAACCGGGTCTTTTCCGGATTCTGGTTGGTGCCGACTCCCGCGATATCCGGCTGGAAGGCAGCGTAACGCTCTGATTGGCACCATGGCCTGCATTAATTGATACAGGGCACGGCATTGCTCCACGGCGGAGCGGTTCCGTGCCCTGTTGTTGTCGCAAAGCAAACCTGTTTCCATAAAAAAAGAGCGTATTGAACTTCAATACGCTCCGGGTTTACCCCTGAATTTCTGCCATCAGGAACTGACTCTGTTTATTTTTCAGAGATCATCTGCATCCTGTACCGGCTTTTCCGTCAGATCCTCCGGACGGCCCGTATAGCTGCCGCTTGGATCCGTAACGATGGGAATCTGAGGTGGAAATCCCATGGGCCACAAATAAGGAATCGGTCTTTCTTTCATAAAGCATTTCCCTCCCTGAACAGGATTCCCAGAAAATCGCATCTTTTTCCACAGGTCTGTTGAAAATCGGTTGAAAATTCTTCCAGAAAGCGCTATACTGAAACCATCTTATTGTGAAACCGGAGAATTTTATGTTTGAAATCACACTGATCGCCATGGGAAAACTAAAAGAAAAGTTTTATCTTTCCGCCGCTGCCGAATACGAAAAGCGGTTGGGAGGCTACTGCCGCTTCCGCCTGCTGGAGCTTCCGGAGGTTCGCCTGCCTGAAGATCCCTCCCCTGCCGAAATCGCCGCAGGACTGGAAAAGGAAGCAGATGTGATTTTTTCCAAAATTCCCAAGGGTGCCTGGCTCTGTGTGCTGACGCCGGAAGGGAAACTGATTTCCAGCGAAGCACTGGCCTCCAAAATGGCAGAAGTCAAGCTGTCCGGCAGAAGCAGTGCCTGCTTTCTTATCGGCTCTTCCTTCGGTATGTCACCGAGGGTCAAGGCTGCCGCTGATTTCAAGCTCTCCATGAGCCCCATGACCTTCCCCCATCATCTGGCACGGATCATGGTCCTCGAACAACTGTACCGGGCAGAAGCCATTCAGGCCGGCAGCAAATACCACAAATAAACTTCTGAGCCTGCCGGTTTCGGCAGGCTCAGTTTTTTTACAGCATGACCAGCTCTCCGTCACGGACATCCACCCGGATGGTCTGACCGGCGCTGATATTGCCCTGCAGAATCCGCTTGCTGAGCATGGTTTCCACCGTATGCTGCACGTAGCGGCGCAGAGGTCTTGCTCCGTACTGCGGATCATAGGCTGCATCCACAATGAATGCCTTTGCCTCCTGCGTCAGCTGGCAGGTAATCTGCTGATCTGCCAGACGCTGATTGAGCTTGTCAATCTGCAGGTCGATGATCTTTGTGACATTCTCCCGGGTGAGCGGCTTGTAGAACACAATCTCATCCAGACGGTTCAGGAACTCCGGGCGGAAGGAACGCTTCAGCAGCGCCTGCACCTGTTCCTTTGCCGCTTCATCAATGCTTCCGTCTGCATTGATGCCGCCGAGCAGATATTCCGAGCCCAGGTTGGAGGTCAGAATGATAATGGTGTTTTTAAAGTCCACGGTTCTGCCCTGAGAATCCGTGATCCGGCCGTCATCGAGAACCTGCAGCAATACGTTGAACACGTCCGGATGGGCCTTTTCCACTTCGTCGAACAGAACGACGGAATAGGGTCTGCGGCGAACTGCTTCCGTCAGCTGACCGCCCTCTTCGTAGCCGACGTATCCGGGAGGCGCTCCGATCAGACGGGAGACGGCATATTTCTCCATATATTCGGACATATCGATTCGAATCATGTTGTTTTCATCGTCAAACAGAGCCTGGGCAAGGGTCTTTGCCAGCTCCGTTTTGCCCACGCCTGTGGGTCCCAGGAACAGGAACGAGCCGATGGGCCGGTTGGGATCCTGGATGCCCGCTCTGCTCCGCTGGATTGCTTCCGTGACGGCCCGGACCGCTTCATCCTGTCCGATCACCCGCTCGTGGATCGTTTCGTCCAGGGTCAGCAGTTTCTCCCGTTCGCCCTGAACCAGCCGGGACACGGGAATGCCTGTCCAGCGCTCCACAATTTTTGCAATCTCTTCGTCCGTGACCCGGTCGCGGAGAATGTTGCTTTCCTGGGCGTGCTGAGCCTTCTGCTCTTCCTCAGCCAGCTGGCGCTGGGCCTCAGGCAGACGTCCATACTTCAGCTCTGCTGCTTTTTCCAGATCATACTCCTGCTCGGCATCCTGAATCTGCCGGTTCAGATCCTCGATCTTTTCCCGCAGCTGCTGAACCTTTCCGATGGCATTTTTCTCATTTTCCCACTGGGCCTTCATGGCGGAGAACTTTTCCCGCTCTTCAGCCAGTTCCTTCTGCAGCTCTGCCAGACGGCTTCTGGACAGATCGTCCTCCTCTTTCTTCAGAGCTGCTTCCTCAATTTCCATCTGGATGATCTTTCTGGAAACCTCGTCAAGCTCCGTGGGCATGGAATCCATTTCCGTACGGATCTGCGCGCAGGCCTCGTCCACCAGATCAATTGCCTTGTCCGGCAGGAACCGGTCCGTAATATATCGATGGGACAAAGTCGCAGCGGCAATAATGGCAGAATCTGCGATTTTAACACCATGGAACACCTCATAGCGTTCCTTCAGGCCACGCAGAATTGCAATGGTATCCTCCACGGTAGGCTCTGCAACCATAACCGGCTGGAAACGGCGTTCCAGAGCAGCATCTTTTTCGATATACTGCCGGTATTCATCCAAAGTCGTTGCACCGATACAGTGCAGCTCACCTCTTGCCAGCATGGGCTTGAGCAGGTTACCGGCATCCATACTGCCTTCGGTTTTGCCGGCGCCGACGATGGTATGCAGCTCATCAATAAAGAGGATGATTTTCCCTTCCGACTGCTTGACCTCATTCAGAACTGCCTTCAGGCGTTCCTCAAATTCGCCGCGGTACTTGGCGCCTGCAATCAGCGCACCCATATCCAGAGAAAAGATCGTCTTTTCCTGCAAGCTCTTGGGAACATCGCCCCGTACAATTCTCTGGGCCAGTCCCTCTGCGATTGCGGTTTTGCCAACACCGGGTTCACCGATCAGCACAGGATTGTTTTTCGTTTTCCGGGAAAGGATCCGGATGACATTGCGGATTTCCTCATCACGTCCGATGACAGGGTCCATCTTCTGCTCTTTGGCCCGTTTGACCAAATCGGTTCCGTACTTTCCCAGGGCATCATACGTGCCCTCCGGGTTATCCGTCGTCACACGCTGATTTCCACGAACGCTCTGCAGTGCCTGCAGCGCCGCTTCCTTGGTGATGCGGTAGAGATTCATCAGCTCTTTAACCGTTCCGGCTGCCGCATCCAGAAGTCCCAGAAACAGGTGCTCTACGGACACATAGGCATCCTTCATGACGGCTGCCTGCTTTTCTGCCGCCGTAAAGGCAGCATCTACATCTGCGGAAATATAGAACCGGTCAGCTTCCCGGCTGCCCGTTACCGCAGGAATCTTCTGCAAATCCGCATTTGCGGCTGCCTCCAGACTCTCCACAGTGATGCCCATTTTCCGCAGCAGCTGCGGGACCAGACCTCCCTCCTGCTGGAGCAGTGCAAGCAGCAGGTGTACCTGTTCCATCTGCTGATGATGGTTGCTTCTTGCCAGATTCTGTGCACTCTGAACAGCTTCCAGAGATTTTTGTGTATAGTCATTGAAATTCATAAAATCGCTCCTTTCGGCCGACTCGCCGGTTTTTAGCACTCTCAGCTTTTGAGTGCTAATTCTCTTTGCTTTCACTATACTACTTTTTTCAAAAAAGTCAAGGACTAACCATACCCTGCACAGAAAATTCACATTTTGTACATCTTACATAATTTTAGCATAGCTATTTCTATATTCTTCATACTTCTTTAACAAATAGCCACTATTTTATTTAACAGCCTGCCAATATACTATATACGTAATCACTTTTCATAACTCTCTTTTTCATTTTCTTAACCTCTACGTCTTTGGAACATCCCCGGTCCGTCTGGTCAACGGAACCGGGGATGTTCTGCACAGAAGTTAAAAAAGAACAGCCCCGCCGAATGGGTGCGCCTCATATGGAAGTTTTTTGAGAGATACGGTACAATCCCAGAGCGGAACTGTACCGTATATTCTTTTTATACAATGAAACAGCAGGTGTCGAAAATCTCGACACCTGCTGATCTTTTCTTATATGCCTTTCTACGGAGGCTTTAGGAGCCCGCTCCTAACGATTGCACCTTTTTACGACTCATAGGAGTATAAACGGTATGCTCGCTAAAGTGATGCAGACGCTTTCTCCTGAAACCCTTGCTCTGCTTTTTATTCTTTCGGATTCAATACTCGTTGCCCATATAACTGTGAATTCTGATTCCCTTAGTGTTAGAAATATTGGAATAGGTTTAACAGATTATTATACCGCTATCACAGTAAAATGCTTATTCGTTTAAGTAAGTTACATTTTTCCTTTTATTTCCTCAACAATTTCACATATTGAAAGACAACCATCAATAATAAAATCGAAGTATGAAGTGGATCCATTATGCCCATAGTATACAAAATATTTTCGTATTGATGGATAAACAAGAAGTTCCTTCATGATATCATCTTTGGTTTTGTCACTAAAATCACGAATAATTCTGCGGGCTAAAGCAACGTCCAAAGGTGTGTCAATCAGGACGGATAAATCGATGAGCTTACCCAAATTGTATTTGTTGTCCTTTCCGAAAGGATAGTCTATCACAATATATTGATACTTACCTGATTGTATGGCAGCATTGATATCATTTTCAATCAATGATAAATCCCATGCATTTGGATTTGCACCATGATCGATCCATTCACCAATATTGTCTGGTTGTTTCTTGTAGTCATAACTATCAAAGTAAAATCCAACGGCATGATCCAGATCATGGGCCAATGCTTTCGTAACGGCGGTTTTGCCTCCACCTGAAATTGCCGAAATCGAAATAATAAACGGTTTATCCAATTTTATTCCTCCAACGGTGTTAGCAGTCAGCAGCTTCTGAAACGACAGAATAAATTTAGAGAGATAAGAGATTATACCATACAAGTTCAACCATTTTCATAAACATGTCCCTAAGATTTTTTGAACGCTGCTTATTTTTAAAGCGTTAGAAATATTTTGATAAGCCTAACACTTTACTTTCTCAGTATTATATCATAGTCTGCTGAATTTGCTAACTATTTTTAGAAAGCGTGTGATTACCGGTTGTGAAAAGGTGGAATTCTCCTACAAAAGACTTTTGACGGCAAAAAACAGCACTTTTATCCTTTTACCACGGTTGAATCAAACGAAAAAATCAGGGGTAATCCAAAAGGATTGCCCCTGACAAGTGGTTACGTGTAAATCGGTTCGGCATCACCAGATGAAAACGCTTTCGTGTTTTCTGAATTACTTCCTTATCTGGCGTATGCAAACCAATGGCACACCTTTTTTATGGTTTAAGGGAAAATCCAGGCAAAATGGGGATAAAAAATTGAGTGTTCATAACAAAAGTTACGAACACTCAATTTGGTCCGAGTGTCGAGATTCGAACTCGAGGCCTCTTGAACCCCATTCAAGCGCGATACCAAACTTCGCCACACCCGGATATTCACTTCGCTCAAGGGCCAACCCCTCAGCGCCTCAATATAATAACACAGATTTTCCTAAAATGCAAGCTTTTTTTGAAAAAAGATTAAAATTTTTTAAACCTGCACTTTTAGCGATTTGTTTTCACGATTTTTCATAAAAACACCCCATTTATCGGACGATATGTATCATCTGAGAAATGGGGCGTTGTGTATTTAGAAAGGGCTGTTTATTTTTTGCTGCAGCATGCGGACAAAATTATATTATACCTCTTCCACGGGCTCCTGATAGAGGGCAGGATCGGCAAAGAATTGATGAATCAATGCAGTAAGAGAGCCTAAAGCATTCATCTGCTCCAGGGAACGGCGGTCATAGCGAATATCGAAGGGGCTGTTCGGGGGAAAGTATTGAAACTCCCGCAGTTTTTTCTTCAGCTGTACATCAAAGAATGTATCGGCGTAGGCATAATCTCCCTGAAATACGACGGTGTCCGGATCAAAGATTAGGCAAATATTCCGAATGGCCACGGCAAATGTATGAGCCAGATGCTCAACCACCCGACGGGCAAGAATATCACAGTTTTCAGAGGCTTCAAACAGCTGCTGCAAGGTGATATGCTCTCGTCCACGGCGAAGCAGAGGGGACTCAGGGAATTTTTCACCTTCCTCTTGCAACAGCTCGCGGGCCTGTCCCACGCTGAAAAGCCGTTCTAGACAGCCCTTGCTGCCACAGCCACAGGGTTCAGTGTCATCAGGGGAAATAATCATATGACCGATTTCACCGATCAGAGAGTTTTTTCCGCTTAAAATATGCCCGTTTTCAATGAGACAGCTGGAAAGCCCCCAGCAGCCGAAAATCGCCAGTACACGCTTGTTTTTCAGTTCTGGCTCCAGAAGAAAAGGCCGGGCGGTCATTTTGGCTGCATTTTCGATAAAAATTTTAATGTCAGGGCGGAAGTACGAGCGCAGGTAATCAGCCAATGGAATATCTGTTCCCCAGGAGGGGGACTGAGAGCTGTATTTCAGATGTCCGGTGTTGTAATCTACGGTACCGGCAGTGGAGACACTGACGGCACACAGATTTTCAGGAGGAATCTGGTGCTCCATTAAAAGCTGCTGGGCCAGTTTTCCCACATGTTCTGTAGCTTCTCTGACATTGTCCGGCAAGTCGGTGTTCAGTACGATCTGATCAACAAGCTGACTGCCGATGGTGTACAGATGGAGACGGATTTGCTGAGGCCACATGGTAATGCACAGAAAATACTTATACGTGGAAAGTGTAAACAGTTCCGGCCGCTTGCCTCCCACACTGGTAGAGTCACCTTTACCGGCGGAGA
>RCNI01001299.1_pt1 | contig 13652 bp, 19 predicted proteins | sample 2041151 | NCBI WGS metagenome assembly RCNI01 (sample SAMN09708214, study PRJNA481090) | feces metagenome | isolation source: feces | place: Antarctica: Albino Rookery | reverse complement strand
TAAGGTTAACTTTATTACTATCAATTTATATTTTATTTTTTATAAATTTATTATTTTACTAATCTACTAGTTCCAAGTCTATCTGCACCAGCTTTTATAAATTCTTCCGCATCTTCAAATGTTTTTATTCCACCTGCTGCTTTTATTTTTAAATTAGGACCACAATTTTCTTTCATTAGTTTTACATCTTCTATTGTAGCTCCTCCTGTTGAAAATCCTGTTGATGTTTTTATATATTCAGCATTTGATTTTGTTACTACTTCACACATTTTTATTTTTTCTTCTTCTGTTAGTAAACATGTTTCTATTATTACTTTTAATAATTTACCATCACATGCTTCTTTTATTTCATTTATTTCTTTTAGAACTTCATTGTATTTTCCTTCTTTTACTAGCCCTATGTTTATTACCATATCTATTTCATCTGCACCATTTTTTACTGCATCTGCTGTTTCAAATACTTTTACTGCTGTTGTCATATTTCCATTTGGGAAACCTATTACTGTACATATTGGTAATTTACCTTCAGTATACTCTCTTGCTGCTTTTACAAAATATGGTGGTATACATACAGATGCTGCATCTCTTTTCATTCCTTCATCACATAATTGTTTTATCTGTTCCCATGTAGATGTCTGTTTTAATAATGTATGGTCTACTATTTTTATTATTTTACTCTGTTCCATTTTAAAATCTCCTTTTTATTTTTTATTAAGATTTCTAAAGATTCTCTAATACTGAATATCCAATAGTATTTTCAGGCATTTTTAAATTGAAGTTATCTGCTATTGTTGCTCCAATAACTGCAAATGTATCAGTATCTTCTATTTTTCCACCCTTTTCAAATGATGGTGAATAAGATATAAATGGTACTCTCTCTCTAGTGTGATCAGTTCCTTTAAAAGTAGGATCATTTCCATGGTCTGCTGTTATTATCAATAAATCTTCTTTATTTAAGTGTCCCATTAATTCTCCTAATTTTTCATCAAATCTTTCTATTTCTTCTCCATATCCTTGTGGATTTCTTCTATGTCCCCATAGTGCATCAAAATCTACTAAGTTTACAAAGCATAATCCATTAAAATCTCTATTAGAAATTTCAATTGTCTGTTCCATACCATGTACTGATGATTTTGAGCGATTTGATTCTGTTATACCTTCTCCATCAAATATATCATTTATTTTTCCAACAGATATTACATCAAATCCGTTATCTTTAAGTTCATTTAAAACTGTCTTTCCAAAAGGTTTTAGTGCATAGTCATGTCTATTTGAAGTTCTTTTAAACTCACCTTTTTTAATTCCTGTGTATGGTCTAGCTATTACTCTCCCAACTTTCCATTCATCTTTTAATGTAAGTTCCCTTGCAATTTCACAATATTTATATAGATTTTCAAGGCCCATAGTTTCTTCATTACCACAAATCTGTAAAACAGAATCTGCTGATGTATAAACTATTAAATGTCCTTTTTCTATTTCTTCTTCTGCAAGTTCTTCTATAATAGCTGTTCCACTTGCACTTTTATTTCCTATTATTTTTCTACCACATCTTTTTTCTAATTCTTGTATAAGTTCTTCAGGAAATCCTGTATCTGTAAATGTTTTAAATGGAGTTTTTACATTTAATCCCATCATTTCCCAATGTCCAGTCATAGTATCCTTACCTATACTTTTTTCATTTAAGGCCATATATCTTCCCATCGGATTTTCTATTGGCTCAAATCCTTTTAAATCTTTTAAATTGGCTATTCCAAGTTTATGAAGATTTGGTATATTTATCTTTCTATGTTCTACTATATGACCTAAAGTATCTGCACCACTATCTCCATAATCTCCTGCATCGGCCATTTCCCCTATACCAAGTGAATCTACAACAACGACAAATATACGTTTATATTTACTCATTTATATTCACTCCTTCTTTTTTATTTATATTATACTCTATTTTCTATACTAGAATAACATTATAAATCCTACTATCATAGCACTTAATAAACTTACTGCAACTCCACCTATCATTGCTCTAAACACTAATCTTGCAAGTGTTCCCTTTTTTCTGGTCAAAGTATACCTATTCCTGATACACATATACCTAAACTTGAGAAGTTAGCAAATCCACAAAGTGATATTGTTGCCATTATAGCTGTTCTAGGATCCATATTTGATATTATTCCTCCTAATTATTCAAATGCTATAAATTCATTTATTACTAATTTGCTTCCTAAAAGTCTACCTTCTAGTAATATTTCAGAAGTATCTAATCCCATAAGTGCTCCAAATGGTTCAAATACATATGAGAATACTTGTTCTAAACTTATTCCCATAAATCCTAATGATTTATTTATTAAAGCTACTAATGCTACCATTGCTATTAATGAAGCTCCCATAGATAGTGCCATCTGCATACCTGTAACATCACCTTCAGATATAGCTTCGATAACATTGGCATTATTTCCTTTATTATCCATCTTTATATCTTCTACTTCATTTACTGTTTCTGTCTGAGGTAATATTATCTTTGAAATCATTATACTTCCTATTGGAACTCATGCACTTGCTATTAATAAGTATTCCATTGGTATTCCAAATGCTGTATATCCTCCAAGTATTGAAACAGACATACTTCACATTCCCGAAACTAAAACAACCATTATTTCAATATCTGTCATTTTATTTAGATATTTACTTATTAATATTGGACTATCGGTCTGTCCTAAAACATATTAGCAACTGCTACGAAAGTTTCAACTTCTGAACTTCCATTATCCAACCTACTGCTTTTCCTATCCATTTTACTACAAAATTAAGTACTCCTATATAATAAACTAAACTTACAAGTGCTGATAAAAATACTATATTACCTAATACCTGTATATCAAATATCATTCCTGTAGATGCCGAACTATCTGCTAATGAGCCAAATACAAATAAAAGACCATTAGAACCACAATTTATAACACCTGTAGCTACATCTGATATTTTTGAAACTATCATTCTTCCTGCTGGAACTTTTACTAATATTAAAGCTATGACAAATTGTGCTATAACACCTTTTACAAGCATTTTGAATGATACATCTTTTCTTTTCCATGAGATTAACCAAAGTATTCCTAATACTACAACTATTCCCAGTAAATTTAATATCGCCTTCATAAAATTTTCTCTTTTATTTACTGAAAATCAGTTTATTTATTTTTTTCTTTATCTTCTTTTATTAATACTCTTAATGCTTCTATACCAACTTTTATAGCACTATCTGTATCATGAACTATTGGATTTTCTAATCCTGCTGCATTTCTTTCCTGATTTCCTACAACTAGGAAGTTAGATCCACAACGAACACCTAAATGACTAGCTGCTATAAATAATGCTGCTGATTCCATTTCTGATGCCTTACATCCTAATCTTTTCCATGCTTCCCATTTATTTAAAAGCTCATAACTAACTGGCATTCTTTCTGGCTCATGTTGTCCATAGAAAGCATCTTTACATTGAACAACACCTTTATGATAAGTATATCCTAAACTTTTTGAAGCTGTAACTAATGCATTTGTTACATCTAAATCTGCAACAGCTGGGAATTCTATTGGAGCGTATTCTCTAGAAGTTCCTTCCATTCTTATTGCACCTGTAGCAACTACTATATCTCCACCTTTTACATCTATATCTATTCCGCCACATGTTCCAACTCTTATAAATGTATCTGCTCCACAAAGAACAAGTTCTTCCATAGCTATTGATGCTGAAGGTCCTCCTATTCCTGTTGAAGTAACACTAACCTTTTCACCATCTAGATAACCTGTATATGTTATATATTCTCTACTATCAGCAACTAATACTGGATTATCAAAATATTTTGCTATTTTTTTACATCTTTTTGGATCTCCTGGAAGTATAACATAACGTCCAACATCTCCCGGTCTTATTTGTAAATGATATTGTAAACCTACTTCTCCTGAATAATTTTGCATAATTCTTATCTCCTTTTTATTGTTTTAGTTGTATATTAATTTGTATTTTTATGCTATGTATTTCTTTTACTTGTAAAATATCATATGCTTGTCTAATCTGCAATACGTTTTCTCGATTTTTTTCACTTATTTTTTTACTAAAAATCGTTTTTTATTGACTTTTTTAATAAAAATTAGTAAATTTTTTAAACAAGTATTATAATTGTCTAATTTCTTTTAAATATTGTTTTGAATCTTATTTTGCTTTTTCTTATTGTGTTGACAATAACTTTTCTTAGACTTATAATACGACTTGTATAATTTAGATTAGAAGAGGAATTATGATAACAGAGATTTCATCTGAAAAAGAAAAAAAATTAAAACATGTAAAAGTATACGATCGATTATTCAAAAAGATTCAAGAAGGCTTTTATCCTGTAGGTTCTAAACTTCCATCAGAACCAACGCTTGCAGAATAAATGGGAGTTAGTAGAATGACTCTTAGAAGAGCTCTTGCTCTTTTACAAGAAGATGGACTTATATCTAATATACAAGGAAAAGGAAATTATATTAAAGAATCTGAAAATAAGAGTAATGCTTTTAGTATAGAAAAAATTGAACAACCTTTTTATTCTTGTTGTAATGAAAAAATTGATGATATAGAAATAGAATTTAGAATATAGCCTCCTACAGATGCTATTTCTACTATTTTAGGTCATAAATCAGCATCAGTTGTTATATCTGATAGATGGTATAAATCTGAAAATGTGACAAAAGGTTATTCTCTTAGTTTCATTCCAATTGAAACAATTTCTAAAAATAATATTGATTTAAATTATATTGAGAATTTAAAAGATTTTTTAGAAATTGGCGTTTATTCTATAGCTTCAAAATCAACTTTTGAATTTAGTCATACTACTACAGGTAATTTTACTGCTATAAAATATGAACTTTCTGATGATGAAAGGTTTATTTTAGTAATGGAAAGTCTTTATGATGGGAATGGTGATATAATTATCGTTACAAAATATTATCTTCCTTTAAATATTTTTAAAATGCATTTAAACATATTTAATAATATCAATGAATAGTATTTACTTTTTGTAAGTACTATTTTTTTATAAAAAAACTGCCACATATTTTATACGTGGCAGTTTTAATTATATAAACTTTAATTTTAATCTCAATAAGTTTGTATTAGTCTCTTGAAGTAAGCATTGCTTCAAGTTTTTTACCGAATACAAGAAGTATTATAGCTGATACTATTAAAGTAACTGGTATAGCTATGAATACCTGCATCATACCCATTTTGTCCATTATACCCTGAACATATCCAGAAGCTTTTGATGCGAAGAATGTTGCTAATGTCCAAACACCCATTAATACTGTTAAGTATTTAGCTGGAGCATGTTTAGAAACCATTGAGTTTCCTAGTGGAGAGAAGCACATTTCACCTATTGTCTGGAATACAGTAAATCCTATTAACCAAACAACTGAAGCTTTAGCAGTAGCTGGACCCCCAACTCCTCTTGTAAATTCTGCACCTACCATGAATACAAATGCTACACCTAGGAATATAAATCCTAAAGAAACTTTCTGTATCATAGTTAAGTCACCCTGAGGTCTATTAGATAATTTAGTCCATATAGCAGCCATAACTGGTCCAAGTATTATACACATTAAACCGTTAAGAGTTGTTTCTATCCAAACTGGTGGTACTGGGAAACTACCAACGTTCATATTTACATAAGTGTTCATGTAAAGAAGAACTGAAGTAGATGCCTGATAGTAAGCTGTCCAGAATATGATAGTGAAGGCAGATATTATAACTATTGCTATAACTCTTCTTTTTTCTGCTTTAGTTAAAGGTCTATTTGCTTCTGCTGCAGAAACAACTTTTTCACCACCTTCATCACTGTGATGAAGCATTTTCTGAGGTAATTTACCAGCATCTCCTAATACTTTCCAACCTAGTACGAATACTATAGCACAAACGATCATCATTATTCCAGATATACCGAAACACTGTTTAAATCCGAATACTAATTGACCATCAACTTGTTTTGCAAAAGTATTAGCATATAAGAATCCTAATATTAATGATCCAAAGAATGAACCAACATTTACAAATGAATATAATATAGAGAACGCAGAGTCTTTTTGGTTATTATCATCGTATAATTCACCAACTAATGCGTTTAACTGACCTTTGAATAAACCAGTTCCTATAGAAACTACTATGATTAAAGCATGTACATGCATTACAGATGTAGCAAAGTATCCTATCATCCATCCTGCTGCCATTATAAGAGCGCCTATAACAACACAATATCTAGCTCCTAACCATCTGTCTGATATAACTCCACCTATAACTGGTGCTAAGTAAGTGAATGCCATTAAGTTTGCACCGATTACAGCAGCATCAGCAGCATTTACACCTAATCCACCTTGAGCAACAGTTGTAGCTAAGAATAATAATAATAGCGATTTTGATCCGTAGTAAGCGAATCTTTCACAAGTGAATGTTATTCCACATGCGTATAACCCTTTAGGGTGTTTTACTGAACTATTTCCCATTTCGAAATCCTCCTATATTTATTTTTATAAAAGCTTTGCTTTTGTATTAGTAAATTCTCTATCTTTAAAATATATAAATTGTTTAGAAAATTCACTACTTCTTTATTATATAACAATTTTTACGAAATAATCAAGCTATTTGTTATTTTTTCACCAAGTATACAATATGTAATAAGCATTGCTATTACTCGTTTTGACTACTTTTTTTAATATTATAATGCTATTTGCCTACTAAAAAAAAATAAACCAGCGTATATCTTTTTTTATTAAAAAAATATTCTATACTGGTTTATTTTTGTATTATTTTCCCCATTCAGCTGATTTTGTAAGTATTGTTACATTTTCGTATTCTGAAGTTATAAATCCACCATCTGAATGAATTAATTCTATTTTATTTTCAAGTTTAACTTTGATAATTCCCTTTTCTACTTCAGAAGAGAATGGTCGTCTATTTCTTAATATTTGTCTTTCACCACCTGTAGTTCTTACAATTACAGATTCTACTTCTCCATCAAAAAATATACTATTAGGTGTAATTATCTTAAGTTTTAATGAGTTTTCCATTATTCCACCTACCTTTACTAAGTAGATATACTATGCATTTTGTACTCTTGCTACTACTTCATCTATTGTTCCAGCAAATAAGAATGCTGATTCTGGAATATCATCATGTTTTCCATCTAATATTTCTCTAAATCCTCTAACAGTTTCTTTTATAGGAACATATTTACCTTCTTTTCCTGTAAACTGTTCTGCTACTGAAAACGGCTGTGAAAGGAATTTTTGTATTTTTCTAGCTCTGGCAACTATTAATTTGTCATCATCTGATAATTCATCCATACCTAGTATTGCTATTATATCTTGAAGTTCTCTATATCTTTGTAGAATAGATTGTACTTCTCTAGCTGTTTTATAATGTTCTTCTCCAACTATTTTAGGGTCTAAAACTCTAGATGTTGATTCTAGAGGATCAACCGCTGGATATATACCTTGAGAAGATATCTGTCTTGAAAGAACTGTTTTTGCATCTAGATGTGAGAATGTTGTTGCTGGTGCTGGGTCAGTAAGGTCATCTGCTGGTACATATACTGCCTGTACTGATGTTATAGAACCATCTTTAGTAGATGTTATTCTTTCCTGTAAAGCACCCATTTCTGTTGCTAAAGTTGGTTGGTATCCAACTGCTGATGGCATACGTCCTAAAAGTGCTGATACCTCAGAACCTGCCTGAGTAAATCTGAATATATTATCTATAAATAAAAGTACATCTTGATGTTCTTCGTCTCTAAAATGTTCAGCCATTGTAAGTCCTGTTAATGCAACTCTCATTCTTGCTCCAGGTGGCTCATTCATCTGGCCAAATACCATAGCTGTTTTTTCTATAACCCCAGATTCAGTCATTTCTTGATATAAGTCATTTCCTTCTCTAGTTCTTTCTCCAACACCTGAGAATACTGATATACCACCATGTTGTTTTGCTATATTATTTATAAGCTCTTGTATTAATACAGTTTTACCAACACCTGCACCACCGAATAAACCTATTTTACCACCTTTTAAATATGGAGCTAAAAGGTCTACTACTTTTATTCCTGTTTCAAGTATTTCAGAATTTGTTTCTAGGTCATCAAAATCTGGAGACTGTCTGTGTATAGGCATTCTTTTTACACCTTCAAGTTCTCCTTTTCTATCAACCGCATTTCCTAATACATTAAATACTCTTCCTAAAGTTTCTTTACCAACTGGAACACTTATAGGTGCACCTGTATCTATTGCATCTACACCTCTCACCATTCCATCTGTAGCATTCATAGATATACATCTAGCAATATCATCACCTATATGCTGAGTAACTTCTGCTACTACTTTTTGGCCATTTCCCATTTCTATCTCAATTGCATTAAATAGATTTGGAAGTTCTTTTCCACTATTAAATTTAATATCTATTACTGCACCTATTACCTGTACTACTTTACCTTTGTTTGACATCTGATTATAACCTCCTTACTTCAGAGCCTCTGCCCCACCGGCTATTTCTGTTATTTCCCGTGTTATAGATGACTGTCTAGCTCTGTTGTATTCTGCTTCCAGTTTATTTAACATATCATCTGCACTCTCAGTTGCAGACTGCATTGCATTTCTTCTAGAAGCTTGTTCAGATGCGAAAGATTCTCTTATTCCATTATATACTTGAGATGCTGTATATTCAGAAATAAGTCTTTTGAAAAGTGCTTCTGCAGACGGAAGATACTGTCTTCTAGGTTCAACTTTTTTAACTTCTTTTTTTCGACTACTTTCTTCTGATTTTTTTTCATCTTTCTTTAGCATTTCAAGTTCTATTGGAAATAATCTTTTAAATCTTACTGTCTGTATAAGAGCAGATCTAAATTTTGTATATATAAAGTATATCTCATCTATTTCTTTATCTTCATAAAGCTTTATTAAATTTTGTGTTATATCATACATTTCTTCAAAAACACAGTGTTCTGTGCTTTCTATCTTATAAGGAATTTCAAATCCTTTTTTTGTAAAATATTCACATGCTTTTTTCCCAACAGGAACAACCATATCTTTATCGCTATCCCGAAGTTCCATAACTGATTTAAATATATTTACATTATATCCACCAGCAAGACCTCTATCTCCAGCTACAGCTATAAAGCATCTTTTCTTAACTTCTCTTTTTTCAACAAATTCTTTACAAGATGTTTTTACATCTGCACCAGTATTTATCATCATATCATATAGTGCATATGCATAAGGCTTTGATTTTTCTGCCTTCTCTCTAGCTTTCATTAATTTAGAAGATGAAACAAGGTTCATTGCACTTGTTATCTGTCTAGTATTTTCAATACTATTTTTTCTTCTTTTTATCTCTTTAGTTCCGACTCCTGACATTTATCTCACCTCTTTTTTAAAGCTTTTTACTGCTTCAGTGAGTTCTTTTCCATAGTCTTCTCCATTAAGAATTTTGTCATATATGCTTGGTTTATTTTTTCTTATATAGAAGCATAATTCTTTTTCAAAATTATGTATTTCTTTAATTTCTACATCATCAAATAATCCATTAAGTACAGAATAAACTGTTACAACCTGTTCTTCTACTGGAAGAGGTCTATGTTCATCCTGTTTTAATATTTCTACTATTCTTTCTCCTTGTTCTAATCTAGTTTTAGTATCATTATCTAGATCAGATCCAAATTGAGAGAATGCTACTAATTCTCTATACTGAGAATACGCTAGTTTTAATTCTGATGATAATCTTTTCATAGATTTTATCTGAGCTGCACCACCAACCCTAGAAACTGATATACCAGGGTCAACTGCTGGTCTTATTCCTGAGTGGAATAATTCTGGCTGTAGATAAATCTGTCCATCTGTTATTGATATAACATTTGTTGGTATATATGAAGAAACATCACCTTCTTGTGTTTCTATTACTGGTATTGCTGTCATTGAACCTCCACCAAGTTCATCAGAAAGTTTTGCAGATCTTTCTAAAAGTCTTGAATGAAGATAGAATACATCCCCAGGATATGCTTCACGACCTGGTGGTCTTCTTAATAATAATGACATTTCTCTATAAGCAACTGCATGTTTACTTAAATCATCATATATTATAAGTACATCTTTTCCTTGGTACATAAATTCTTCACCCATTGCAGTACCTGCATAAGGTGCTAAATACTGTAATGGTGCTGATTCTGATGCTGTTGCAGACACTACTATTGTATAATCCATTGCACCATAATCTCTAAGAGAACTTACTAACTGTGCAACTGTAGATTTTTTCTGTCCTATAGCTACATATATACATATTATATCTTTTCCTTTTTGATTTAATATTGTATCAGTAAGTATAGATGTTTTACCTGTTTGTTTATCACCTATTACAAGTTCCCTTTGTCCCTTACCAATAGGAACCATAGCATCTATTGCTTTTATTCCAGTCTGTAGTGGCTGATATACAGATTTTCTATCCATTATTCCAGGAGCTTCTGCTTCTATCGGTCTAGTTTTATCACTCTTTATACTACCTCTTCCATCTATTGGATTTCCAAGTGGATCTACAACTCTTCCTATTAAAGCATCTCCTACTGGAACTTCTACTATCTTACCTGTTCTTTTTACTATATCATCTTCTTTTATACCGTCTTCATCTCCAAGAATAACTGCACCAACAGTTTCTTTTTCTAGATTTAGAGCCATACCATATACTTCTCCAGGGAATTCAAGAAGTTCTCCAGCCATTACATCATCAAGTCCGTAAATACTTGCTATATTATCACCTACATTGAATATTCTTCCAGTGTCAGATAATTCAACTCTATTGTCATAATCTTTTATTTGCCGTCTGATTATCGAGCTTATTTCTTCAGGATTTAAACCCATACTCTCACCGCCATTTCTTTATATCATTTTAGACAGTTCTTTTTTCAATCCTTTAATTCTACTTCTAACAGTACCGTCTATTTCTTTATTTCCAATTTTTATAAAGACTCCTCCCATTAGAGATTCATCTATTTTATTTTCTAATTCTATAACTCTACTTAATTTCTTAGAAAGTTTTGCTTCTAACTCTTTTAATTCTAAATCAGATAATTTTACGACACTATAAACTGTACCTTTTTCTAAAGTATTTTTATCATCGACTAACTTTATAAATCTTGTATGTATTTCATCTATGTATCTAATTTTTTTTCTGTCTATTAAAACTTTTAAAAAATTTGTTAGATATATACTTATGTCATTCGAAAAGACTTTTTCTAATATAGCTTTTTTATCATCATTATCTATAAAAGGAGTTTTTAATACATTTGAAAGATCCTTGTTTTCTCTTATTGTTTTTACAACATCTGAAAACTGATTTAATATTAAATCTGTAGTTTCAGTTTCTTCTGCTATATCAAACATAGCTTTAGCATATATTGGAGTTGATTCATCCATCATACTATATCACCTGTTTTATCTATAAATTCATTTATCAGTTCTTGATGTTTTTGTTTATCTATTTCTTTTTCTATTACTTTAGATGCTGCAAGTATTACAAGATCTGACATTTCATCTTTCATATCATTCATAGCTTGGATTCTTTCTTCTTCTAACTCACGTCTAGCTCTTTCTTTTATTATTTCAGCATCTTTTTTGGCTTCATCTTTTATCATATACGATTTTTCTTTTGCAGATTCTACCGCTGAATTTATTATATTTCTTCCTTCTTCTTCTACTTTTCCAAGTTTTTCTTCATATTCTTTTTTGAAGACTTTTCCTTCTTCTTTTATCTTTTTACCTTCCCGTACATCCATAGCTATATCATTTTCTCTTTCTTTTATTATAGCCATAACAGGTTTAAATAATAGATGTTTAAGTATAAGGAATATTACGACTGCATTAGCCAACTGGAAAAAGTACTCATAAGTTAGTGAAACTAATGGCTTAAATTCCATACTCTATACCTCCTATTTTGTGAAAATAATCACAGTATATAAATTACTCTATTATTTTATAACCATGGGTTAACGAATATAAGGATTATTGCTATTATAAGTCCGTATATAGCTGTTGATTCTGCTATTGCTGCACCTACTATAAATGAAGACATTATTTCACTTTTAGCTTCTGGTTGATTACCAACTGCTTCTGCTAGTTTACCTGCTGCGTAACCTTGACCTAAACCTGCTCCTATACCTGTAAATACTGCTATACCTGCTCCTATTGCTGATCCTGCAACTGCTATTGCTGTAGCCATATCCATAATAATTTCCTCCTCTGATTTCACCTTTTATTTTTATCTAAACTTTTTATTGACATTTTTTAGTCAATTTTTCAAACTTAATTTCATATATTTTTTACACTATGCATGTTTTGCATTTTTATTTTTTAATTTTTTAGATTCTCTTTCTTTTAATAAACCAATATCTACTGAGTTACTTATAAATACCATTGTTAGCATTATAAATATAAATGCTTGTATTGTACCTGCAAATATATCAAAGTATAAATGAAGTGGTACTGGCACTAAAAATTGTGCAAAAGGTATATTCACCCCAGGTATTAGTGTAGAAAGAAATCCCATAAGCTGATAGAATAACATCATTATAAGTGTTCCACCTAAAATATTACCAAATGGACGGAAACTCAACGAAATAGGTCTCGCTATCTCTCCAACTAAGTTTATTGGCAATAATATTGGTGTTGGTTCTATCATATCTTTGAAGCATGCTCCACCATTAAATCTTATAGATACTGCATATATCAATACAATTGTTATAGTTGATAATGCTAATGTTGTATCTAAATCAACTGTAGGCGATCTAAGACCTAATAATGGAACTAAATTTGAGCATAAAAAGTACATGAATAAACTTCCTATGTAAGGAACTATATTCGGTATCCTTTCAACTAACTCTTTTCCCATCGTAGTCTCGACTAGATTATAAAGTTTGAGAACAGCATATTCGAGGAATACCTGAACTTTACTTTCTGGAATCTTTTTTAGATTTCTAGTTAAAAAATACGATGCTAGGGCAAGACCTGCAATTATTAACCAACTAACTATTACTGTTTCACTTATTCTAAATCCATGAATATTTACTAACCATCTTGCCTGTGTATTCATCCATTATGCCTCCTTTCTCATAAAAATAGCCGCTGTTTTCTGTACTAATAAAACTATTTGTGTACTCAAAAGTCCTAATACTGCAGTAAACATGCTTATTGAGTCCAATTTTGCTGATATAAATAATACAACAGCATATATCATAAATCGAAGAAAATATCCTCCAACAAATTTTAATTGGACCATTGTTTTTCCTGCTTGATTCACCATATTTTCTGTTGATGATGCAAGCATATAAAAATTAAATATTGAAACCAAACTACCTATCAAAAGTCCTAGTACAGCTGCAATATTTAAATTTAAAGCATTATTAATAATAGTATTTCCTTCTGGAGCTATTTTAGAATGTACTCCTAAAGCTATAATTACTACTATGTCAAAAATCACTATTCCTTTTACAACAGCTTTAATCTGTTTTATTATATTCTTATCCATAAAATCACATCCTTTTAAAGCTCCTTCTAAATTCATTGCTTTATTTATTAATTAAACTAAAATAGATTTAA
>RCNI01002253.1_pt1 | contig 13654 bp, 13 predicted proteins | sample 2041151 | NCBI WGS metagenome assembly RCNI01 (sample SAMN09708214, study PRJNA481090) | feces metagenome | isolation source: feces | place: Antarctica: Albino Rookery | reverse complement strand
GTACCCAAGAGGCCGAAGGGGCTCCCCTGCTAAGGGAGTAGGCGGTGTAAGCCGCGCGAGGGTTCAAATCCCTCCTTCTGCGCCAAAAGCGACTTGTTCACACAAGTCGCTTTTTTCTTTTCCTAGCCACAAATATTAACGGCACGCTGTGCCGCTCTCCACAATTCTTATACAAATGTGCAAAACGCTACCCGATTTTTCCATCGGATAGCGTTTTTTTGCCTTTATTTCTGAATCATAACGCTGGTTACACGGTGGTTTTCCACAGCCGTTACGGAAATGTGCCAATCTCCTTCCGTCAGACTGTCGCCCACTTCGGGCAGCTTGCCCAGCTGTTCCATCAGCCAGCCGCTGACCGACACCATGGTGGACGCAATATGCAGACCAAATCGTTCCGCAAAATCGTCCAAATCCAAAGCTGCGTCCACTTCGTACACATTTTCATCCAGCTTGCGTACATTCTCTACCACTTCGTCGTGCTCGTCCCAGATTTCGCCGACCAGTTCTTCCAGAATATCTTCCATGGTCACAATACCGTATGTACCGCCGTATTCGTCCACAACCACAGCCACATGGCTTTTCGTGGTCTGGAGCAGACGCAGCAGCTGGCTAATGCGCTCAGACTTAGGCACAAACAGCACGGAGGTCATCACTTCGCTCAGAGGCTTGTCGGTGATGCCGTCGCCGGTGTAAAAGTCTTTCTGGTGCACTACGCCGATAATGTTATCAATGTTTCCTTCATACACCAGCACACGGGAGAACATACTCTCCGCAAAGACATTTGCCAGTTCCGTCTTGCTGGTTTCCGCAGGAACAGCCACCAAGTCAACTCGGTGGGTCAAAATATCGGTTGCTTCACGGTCAGTGAATTCAATCGCATTGCGCAGTAGCTGACCTGCGTCACTGTCGATGGTGCCTTCCTGTTCCACTTCTTCCACAAACATCAGCAGTTCTTCCTGGCTGATGGTATTATCTGCATGTACATTGAAAATCTTTGCAACCATGTGCTTCCAGCCGGAGAAGAAGATATTGAGGGGTTTCAGTACCAAAATCATCACTCTCAGTATTGGGGCAGAAAACATGGCAAATTTTTCGGGGGTTTCCTTTGCAATACTCTTGGGGGTAATCTCGCCAAACAGCAGTACAACCAGCGTAATCACTACCGTGGAAATGGTGGCACCGGCATCCTGATACAAGCCGACAAACACCAGCGTTGCCAGTGAAGAGGCCAAGATGTTCACGATGTTGTTGCCAATCAAAATGGTGGAAATGAGCTGATCGTAGTTCTCCGCCAAATCCAGTGCGGTTTTTGCTCTGTTGTTGCCTTTTTCGGCCATCGTTTTCATGCGGGTTTTGTTCAGCGAGGAAAACGCCGTTTCCGATGCGCTGAAGTAGGCCGACATCAGTATACAAAACACAATTACTGCAATATATATCCAATAGGTTTCCGTCATATCAAGTTTAACTCCTTAATCTGTTCATTCTAAATTTTTCGGTTTGTTTCGGTTTTTAGGCGCACAAAAAGCACACCCGACGACACCCAAGCGGCCATCCGGATATGCCCAATCTAAAATGACAGATGATACGAGTACAGTTATGTGCTTCATCGCTGTCGCTATCCATATTGCGTAAGGTACCTCCTTTTTAGTGTTGTTTAATAGTCTATCGAAACCACGGATTAAAGTCAATCGTTCCGCCATTTGTTTTCCGTTTCTTAACACTCACTTTACATTTCTTCCATAGTCTCCGGGAATTGCTTTACAAATTACGCCCATTAGTGTATGCTCAAGTAGATTTTTTTACTTGGGAGGAGCTATGACAAACGAAGATTTGCTGCTGAAAAAGCGTCTGACGGAGCTGGCGGAAAAAGCCTACGCAAAAGGCACATATACCTTCACTACCTTTCTGGGACTGGCAGAGCAGGATATTCTCAGCCGTCTGGAACGGGAAATCCAGCATGTCCCCAAGACCTTGTTTGGCGGTGCAGAAGGCTGTCAGCGTGTGATGGTGCGTTTTGGCGATGAGGAGCTTTGCGGATACGATATGCCGTTCCCCATTGTCTGTCTGAAAGCCGCTCCCACTGCCCCCAAATATGCCGACAAACTCACGCACAGAGACATTCTCGGTGCGCTCATGAATCTGGGCATCACCCGTGAGCAAGTGGGCGATATTGTCCTGCGGGATAATGTGGCGTACATCTTTGCCACGGAAAAGATTGCACCGTTTATTGCCGATCACCTCACCAAAGCCAAACACACCCAGCTCACCTGCACGGTTGTGGACGAGCTTCCGGAAGGTGCACTGTTCACCTTGGAAACCAGACAGTGTGTTGTCGCTTCCGAGCGCATTGACGGCATTGTGGCCCATGTCTACAAATACTCCCGCTCACAGGTAGGCGAACTGTTCCGCAGCGGAAAGATATTCCTCAACGGACGCTGCTGCGAAAACACCAGCGCAATCCTCAAAGAGGGCGACACCGTATCCGTCCGTGGTGAAGGACGGTTTATTTACCGTGGTGTGCTTCGTGCAACCAAAAGCGGAAATTGCAGCATTGAAATTGATCTTTACACATAAGAAAAAGAGCCGATGTGATGAACACACATCGGCTCTTTTCGTTTATCCGATTTTCTTAATGGGGTGACGAATGACGGTCTTACGCTTTTCGGGTGCAGTCTTTCTGGGGTCGGACAGATAAATTTCATGATGCAGACGCTGGGCATTCATGTCATTCTCATACCCCTGTTCCGCTAGAAATGCATCCATAGCCGCAACGGTTGCCGGCTCATCGTCATACGAGCCCAAGTGCATACACTGAACGCACAATCCCTCATCAATGGTGAAAAACTCTGCCGCATGGCAGTCCAGCTTTTTCTTTTTCGTAGCGGTCTCTACTGCCCATGCAAAATCTGCTTCCGTGACAAAATCCGGCAGACGAATCACCGAAATCCAGTGAAATGTGGATTTGTCTGAATAGTCAATACTGCTCGTATGTTCCTGCCACCAAAAGCCTTCCAGCGGCGGCACAACATACTCGAAAAAGCCGTCCATTTTATAATCGGTCTTGTAGCTCATCTTTAGCGTATAAGCCACTGCATACAAAACACTGATTGCCTGACTATATGCACCGTCTTCTTCGTTTGGGTCGCCTTTTCCCGTCACAGCAATATAGTTCATAGGCGGAACCGTTACCAGTTCAGGCTTAGATTTCGGACGGTAAAACTCTTTCTGTTCTTTCTTAAAATCAAAAGGCATAGACATTTTCTCACTTTCTGTGCTGATTGTTGCACGAGTATACCATACGGAACGCAAACAGAAAATCCCCAGCGTGTAAAAAAGCCGTCTTAATCAAATGGTAAAACAGTGGCATAGGATGTGGTTTTCGGATTATCTTTTCTTCTATACTGTCATTAACGACTGGGGCAGCACCCTGGGTACTTTTATAATGGTTTATGCTCTCCAAAATCCCCCATTGTGTGAAATCGCATAGGACATAAAATCGGCAGCATCCGAGTTTTTCGGATACTGCCGATATAGTTTTATAAACACCTGCCAAGCAATGGGGGGATTCTTATTCTTTGGTCATGTTGCTTGCCGCAACCTTGAGCATCAATCGCTTGGTGCCCACAGACTCAAATTCAATTTCCACAAGAGCGTCACCGCCCATGGGCGTTTTCTTCACGATTTCGCCCTTACCGAAGGCCTTGTGGTTGACCTTGTCGCCCACATCGAATGCCGGCAGTGCAGCAGTTGCTGCCGCAGGCTTTTTCGGCGGCTGAATGGTTTTTTTCGCCGGTCGTGCGGAACCGTAACTGCTGCCATAACCACTGCCGTAATTGTTGCCGTAGCTGCTGCCACGGTTTCCACCGTAGCCACCACCATTGGAATAACCACGGGAGTACATGGGCTTTTCCGTCATGCCGAAATCATCATCGAACAATGCTTTGTTCTTCGACGGCAAGAATCCGCCTCTGTCCATATGTTCTTCGGGGATTTCCTCTGTGAATCGGGAAGGCAGGTTGCTGGTGGTACGCCCAAACAGCATACGCTGACGGGCACACAGCAAATACAGCATACGCTTTGCACGGGTCAGTGCGACATAGCACAGGCGGCGTTCCTCTTCCATTTCCACGGGGTCACCGATGCAGCGGGTACTGGGGAACATATTTTCTTCCATACCCACAATAAATACGGTGGGGAACTCCAGACCCTTTGCCGAGTGCATGGTCATCATGGTTACGCAGTCTTGTTCGCCATCCATGTTGTCCAAATCGGTGTACAGGGCAACATCGTCCAAGAAGCCGGACAGGGTGTTATCCCCGCTCTGCTCCATGTAACTGATAATGTTGGTTTTCAGTTCTCGAATATTTTCGATACGAGAGGTATTCTCGTCGGTACCCTTCTTTTCCAGAGCTTCAATGTAACCCGTCTTTTCCAGAATAGCATCGTACAGCACATCGGGAGTCACCGACTTTGCACCTTCACGCAGTTCTTCCATCATTTCCACAAACTGAATGAGTTTGGGTGCGCTGCGTTTGAGTTCGGGGTAAGTGTTGGCACGACGAATGACATCGTACAGACTGGTGTTTTCTGCCGATGCAATCTGTGCTGCCTGCTCGATGGTACGGTCACCAATACCACGAACGGGAGTATTGATGATGCGGCGCAGACGCAAATCGTCCTCAGGGGAGTTAATCACACACAGGTAAGCCAGCATATCCTTAACTTCCGCACGGTCAAAGAATCGCATACCGCCGTAAACCTTATACGGAATACCGTTACGCTTGAACGCATATTCCAACTGGTTGGACTGTGCATTCATACGGTACAGTACCGCATGGTCACGGAAGTTCATGCCCTGACCGTAGGCTTCCAGAATCTTGCTTGCCACATACTGTGCTTCTTCGTCCTGATTCTGGGTTGCGTACAGCAGCAGTTTGTTGCCTGAGCCACTGTTTGTCCACAAGTTCTTCCCTTTTCGGTTGGTGTTGTGGGAAATAACCGCATTGGCTGCTTCCAGAATGTGTTCGGTACTGCGGTAGTTCTGTTCCAGACGAATGGTACGGCAGCCCTTAAATTCTTCTTCAAAGGACAGAATATTTTCAATGGTTGCCCCACGGAACTTATAGATACTCTGGTCATCATCACCGACAACGCAGATATTGCCCCATTTACCGCTCAGGAGCTTTGCCAGCATATACTGGATTTTGTTGGTGTCCTGATATTCGTCGATGAGGACATACTGGAACTTATTCTGCCAATATTCACGGACATCGGCGTGTTCATTCAGGAGCTTGACCGTATAGAAAATCAGGTCGTCAAAGTCCATTGCCCCTGCGTTATACAGACGGCGTGCGTATTCCACAATCACGGGCGCAATGGTGCGCTTGCGAATATCGCCGCTCTTTTCCAAAGTCTGTGCGTGTTCCAGAGGGGAAATATACTGGTCCTTAGCGTTGCTGAGGTCAGCCAGAATAGACTTGGGCTGATAGGTTTTTTCGTCCAGATTGCGTTCCTTGAGAATCTGCTTTACCACAGACTGACTGTCCGATGAGTCATAGATGGTGAAGTTATTGGGGAATCCCAGACGGTCTGCATCACGGCGCAAAATACGCACGCAGGCAGAGTGGAAAGTTGCCGCCCAAATATCATTTGCGGACTCACCCAGACGATTGGATAGACGCTCCTTCAGTTCGTTGGCTGCCTTATTGGTAAAGGTAATGGCAATAATGCGCCAAGGGGGTACGGGGTCACACGCAGCAAGTTTGCGTGCTTCTTCTCCGCCTTGAAGCATGGTCTGAATGTCCTCTTCCGTGGCATCTATCGGCACCTGTCGGCAGGTAGGGTCGGACGCCTTACCGTACCGCATAAGATTTTCAATTCGATTGATCAGCACGGTGGTCTTTCCTGAACCGGCACCCGCCAAAATCAGAAGCGGGCCTTCTGTGGTCATAACCGCCTTGCGCTGCATATTATTCAGAGACGCATAGTCCTGCTCGATGACTGTTCTGCGGGCATCGAGATACCGCTGTTCAAAGTTTTCCATAGCCCAGATATTGTACCATAGCGCCACAATACGGGCAAGGGCAAATCCCGCTAGGCAAGCAATAATCGCAGTTTTTCAATGGCACGTTTTTCCAGACGGGACACCTGCACTTGGCTGACTCCCACCACACGTGACGCCGCATCTTGCGTCATACCGTGGTAATAGCGCAGGGAAATCACTTGCAGCTCTTTTTCCGGCAGTTTCCGCAAGGCTTCTCGCAGGGAAATATATTCCAGTACCCGCTCTTCGGCTTGGTAGTCCCCCAGAACCTGCTCCAGTGTGAAGCCTTCCTCCCCCGTCTCCTTTTGCAGCGACTCGGCAGGACAGGTGGCCGTTTCCACCATGGCAATGTCCTCTGTGGTCATGCCCGTAAGCGCAGACAGTTCGGACAAGGTCGGTGCTCTGCCCAGTTTCTGCTCCAATTCGTTGCGGGCATTGCGGACGACCAGCGCCTGCTCCTTTATGGTGCGGCTGACCTTAATCGCCCCATCGTCACGCAGAAAACGGCGGATTTCCCCGGATATTTTCGGCACGGCATAGGTTGAAAACTGAGTGCCGTACTCCTCGTTGAAGCCATCTACTGCTTTGAGGAACCCCACGCAGCCAATTTGATACAAGTCCTCCGATTCTACACCTCGTCCAAAGAAACGGCGCACAACCGACCAGATTAGCCCTGCATTTTCCTCCACCAGACGCTCACCGGCCTCTCGGTCCCCCTGCTGGGCAAGGCGCAAATCCTGCAAGGTTTGTTCTGTCATGGATTACACCCTGCGCCGACGAATACGGCGTATCATGGTCACGGTTGTCCCCTTTCCCGGAGCGGAGCGAACTTTCAGCTTATCGGTGAAGCTCTCCATAATGGTAAAGCCCATACCGCTGCGATCCTCTCCGCCGGTAGTGTATAGCGGTTCCATGGCCTGTTTCAGGTCGGGGATGCCTCTGCCCTTGTCCTTAATGGTAATTTCCAGCTTGTCCTCATCGAGAATACGGGCTTTCAGCCAGACGGTGCCAATATCGTCGGGGTAAGCGTGAACAATGGCGTTGGTTACCGCTTCCGATACTGCCGTGCGAATATCGCCCAGTTCTTCCAGCGTCGGGTCAAGCTGTGCAGCAAAGGCAGCCACTGCCGAACGGGCGTAGCCTTCGTTAATGCTTTTACTGGGAAACTCCAGCTTTATGTAGTTGGTTACAATCATCTTTCTCATTCCTTTCCTGTTTCCTGCGCAATGGGTACAATGCGGTCAATCCCCGAAGTTTCCAAGACACGCAGTACCTGACGGTTTGGATTTTCCACCCACACACGACTCAGCTGTGCCACAGCGATGCGGTGCAGCTTCAAAATCAGCGCAATCCCGGAGCTGTCCATAAAGGTCAGGCCGCTGAGGTCCAGCACCGTATTTTTGGGCAGGTAATCGGCCATTAAATCTGCCACAGCCTTGGTCGTGCCTCTGGCGGTGTGGTGGTCCAGTTCCCCATACAAATACACCGTCAGTTTTCCGTTATCATAGTGTTTTCCGATTTTCATATCATCCTCCGACAAATTCGATATGCCAGAATTTCATTGAAATTAGGCGATTTGAGCAATAAAAAAAGACTCGAACCCCTATATAGGGATTCGAGTCCATAGTATTCTGTTTTTCCTGCAAATCTCGTCGAAAGACAGGCGTGTTTGGAATTTTAACCCAATTTCTTCAGGCTTTCTTCCAAGTTTGCAATCAGAGCTTCTGCTCTTGCCAGGCGTTCACGTTCCAGAGCAACAACGGATTCGGGAGCCTTAGCCAGGAACTTCTCGTTGGACAGCTTCTTGGTCTGACCTTCCACTTCCTTGCGAGCCTTTTCCATTTCCTTGGCAATGCGTTCCTTTTCCTTTTCGATGTCTACCAGTTCAGCCATAGGCATGTAAATCTTGCATTCATCGGTAACTACGCCGACCATGCCGTCGATGTTTTCGGGCACTTCAGCAACAACTTCAACAGAAGCTGCGTAAGCCTGCTTGATGATGAAGGGAATACCGGTCTTGAAGATATCCTGCTTGTCGGTAACAACAATAACGTGTGCCTTCTTGGAAGGGGGAACGTTCATTTCTGCACGACGGCTGCGGATAGCCTTGATGGCATCCATTACGATTTCCATGTTAGCTTCTTCTTCGGGGAAGTTCAGTTCTTCGGTGAAGGTGGGGTAAGCCTGGGTCATGATGACTTCGCCGTCATGGGGCAGAGCCTGGAAGATTTCTTCGGTGATGTAAGGCATGAAGGGGTGCAGAATCTTCAGCAGTTCCGTCAGAACATACAGCAGAACCTTCTGTGCGTTAATCTTAGCTGCTTCGTCTTCGCCGTACAGACGAGTCTTGGACAGCTCGATGTACCAGTCGCAGAAATCGTCCCAGATGAAGTCGTAAATCTTAGATGCAGCAACACCCAGTTCGTAAGAATCGATGTTATCGCAAACTTCCTTAGCCAGACGGTTGAACTTGGAGAGAATCCAGCGGTCTTCCAGAGTCAGGGTTTCAGGCAGTTCGTTCTTTTCGATGCTCAGGTTCATCATAACGAAACGAGAAGCGTTCCACAGCTTATTAGCAAAGTTACGCATTGCTTCGCAGCGTTCGGGGAAGTAACGCATATCGTTTCCGGGAGAGTTACCGGTGATGATGTTAAAGCGCAGAGCGTCAGCGCCGAATTCGTTGATAACTTCAATGGGGTCAACACCGTTGCCCAGAGACTTACTCATCTTGCGGCCCTGGCTGTCACGGATAATGCCGTGGATAAATACGGTGTGGAACGGAGGCTTCTTCATCTGCTCGCAGCCGGAGAAGATCATACGAGCAACCCAGAAGAAGATAATGTCATAGCCGGTAACCAGAACATCAGTGGGATAGAAGTAATCCAGTTCCTTGGTGTCGTCGGGCCAGCCCAGAGTGGAGAAAGGCCACAGTGCGCTGGAGAACCAAGTATCCAGTACGTCGGGGTCACGTTCAATATTCTTGCTGCCGCACTTTTCGCAGCAGGTTGCGTCCTCACGGGAAACGGTGGTATGGCCGCAGTCAGCACAGTACCATGCGGGAATCTGGTGGCCCCACCACAGCTGACGGGAAATGCACCAGTCACGAACATTGTTCATCCAGTTCAGGTAAGTCTTGCTGAAACGGTCGGGTACAAACTGAACTTCGCCGTCTTCAACAACACGGATTGCTTCCTTAGCCAGAGGTTCCATCTTAACAAACCACTGGTCAGATGCCAGAGGCTCAACATCGTTGTGGCAGCGGTAGCAGGTACCAACATTGTGCATGTGAGGCTCAATCTTAACCAGATAGCCTTCTGCTTCCAGGTCAGCAACGATTGCCTTACGAGCTTCGTAACGGTCCATACCGTCGTACTTGCCGCCGTTGATAATCTTTGCGCTGCCGTCGAAAATCAGAATCTGAGCCAGATTGTGACGCTGACCAACTTCAAAGAAGGAGTCATCTTAACTGCTCCGGTACCAAAGCCCAGTTCAACATACTCGTCAGCCACAACGGGGATTTCTCTGCCAACCAGAGGCAGAATTACGGTCTTGCCAATCAGGTGCTTGTAGCGTTCATCATCGGGGTGAACGGCAACACCGGTATCGCCCAGCATAGTTTCGGGACGAGTGGTTGCAACGATAATGTATTCATCGCTGTCCTTAACCTGGTAGCGAATGTGCCACAGGTTACCGGGCTTTTCTTCGTATTCAACTTCTGCGTCAGACAGAGCCGTGGTGCAGGTGGGGCACCAGTTGATGATACGCTTGCCCTTGTAAATCAGGCCCTTTTCGTACAGGGTGCAGAATACTTCACGAACAGCCTTTGCGCAGGTGTCGTCCATGGTGAAGCGAAGTCTGTCCCAGTCGCAGGAGCAGCCCAGAGTCTTGAGCTGTTCGATAATGCGGTTACCGAACTGGTTCTTCCACTCCCAGACCTTATCCAGGAACTTGTCTCTGCCCAGGTCAAAACGGGTCAGACCCTGTTCACGCAGCTTTTCTTCTACCTTAATCTGGGTAGCGATACCTGCATGGTCGTAACCGGGCATCCACAGTGCTTCAAAGCCCTGCATTCTCTTGTAACGAATCAGAATATCCTGAATGGTTTCGTCGAATGCGTGGCCCAGATGCAGCTGACCGGTAACATTGGGGGGAGGCATCATAATGGTGAAGGGTTTCTTATCGGGGTTAGGCTCAGCATGGAAATAGCCGCCCTTTACCCACATATCATAAATCTGCTTTTCTACCTGCTGAGGTTCATAAACTTTAGGCAGTTCTTTCATATGTGTTCACTCTTTCTTTAAAAAAATAAACGCCCTGAAGCAAATGCTTCAGGGCGTATTGTTAACGCGGTACCACCTGAATTCCGCAGAACTTCTGCGGCACTCTTCGCTCGATAACGGGAGCACCCGACTCTGACTACTGCAAGTTCATCAAAGCTGCTCAGGAGCGACTTCCGACAAGCGTACCTGCAAACTCGCACCAACCGTTTGCTCTCTGAAAGGCCGTAATCGCCGTACTACTCTCCATCGTGGCGTTTAGTCAGTTCATTATAGGCATCTATGCGCAATTTGTCAAGCCTGACCCAGCATAATTTCCAGCTGTTCCAAGGTCTGCACGCCCACTGCACGGTTGATTTCCTTACCTGAGGAACACACCACCAGCGTAGGGATATTGGTGACGGAAAAACGCTGGGCAATGGACGGCTCATCGTCCACATTGAGCTTCACCACGGTAAACTTACCCTGATACTTTTCCTCCAGCTCATCAATAATGGGTGCCTGCATTTTGCAAGGGCCGCACCAATCCGCCCAAAAGTCCACCAAAACGGTGCCGTTGTTGTTTACTACGCTGTCAAAATTCTTTGCAGTAACTTCCACTGTCATTTCCTCCTAGATTGTCCGAAACTTCATTGCATTTGTGCAGTCGATGAAGCTCCGGCAGGAGGCTCATTGACCGTCCAAATACTTCACCGCAGAAAGCGCAGCAACGTTTCCCTCACCTACGGCCTTAGCCAGCTGATAAGGCGCACCTGCACAGTCACCTGCGGCAAATACACCGGGGAAATTGGTTTGCAGCTTGCGGTCGGTTTCAATCATAGCGCCATTCATTTTCAGTCCCTGCATCAGCAGTTCCGGTGCAACACCACCACGCAAAATGAATATGCCGTCTACCGGATAACGCTCGCCATCAGCGACCAAAGCGGTAACCGTTTCATTTCCCTGGATCTCATAAGATTTTGCCCGATTTCGGTCAAAATACTCTACCTGACAGCCAATTTCTCGCAAAAAGGCAGCTTCTTCCGGTGCGTCACTGCTCAAACCAATCACCGCTACACGCTTTTCACGGTACAGCATACCGTCGCAAGTCGCACAGTAACTTACACCTCTACCTAAAAATTCCGTTTCGCCACGGAATGGTTTTCCCATAGAAACACCGGTCGTCAAAATCACTGCACCGGCTTCAATAAAGTCACTGCCAACCGCAATGCCAAAGGTTTTCCCCATAGGCATAATGGCAGTAGCTCTGCCGTGCATAAATTCCGCACCCTGTGCTTTTGCTTCATCGGTCATAATGTCCAGCATTTCTTTGCCGCTTTTTCCCACCAGACCTGGATAGTTCGACACCTGCTCAGCTTTTGCCAAGTGGCTCTGGGACATATCCGCAGAGACAATCATCACCTGTTTTCCACGCTGGCGCAAAGTCAGTGCCGCCGAAATACCCGCAGGGCCACCACCGATAATCGCAACATCCGTCATAAATTGCACCTCCATAGTCATTGATTTTTGTACAATTTGATTTTATCATGATATTTTTCACCTGTAAACGAAGAAATATCATTGTCAATTCTTGTATTTCTGTATATAATGTCTGTATTCAAAATGGTGGGGTATGCCCACAACATTGGAGGATCCTACATGGAAGAGATGACTAAGAATTTTATCGAGGCATTCATTGATGAAGACCTCGCAGAAGGCGGTCAGTTTGAAGGCATGACCGTTCATACCCGTTTTCCCCCCGAACCCAACGGTTACCTGCACATCGGTCACTGCAAGGCTCTGTGCATTGACTTCGGCATTGCTGAAAAGTACAACGGTCTGTGCAACCTGCGCTTTGACGATACAAACCCTGCAAAAGAAGACACCGAATATGTTGACGCAATTCAGGAAGATATTCACTGGCTGGGCTTCGACTGGGATGACCGTATGTTCTACGGTTCCGACTACTTTGAACAGACCTACGAACTGGCTGTTGGCCTGATTAAGAAGGGTCTGGCCTATGTCTGCGAACTGAGCGCAGAAGAATTCAAGGCAAACCGCGGTGACATCAACACCCCCGCAACCTGCCCCTACCGTGACCGTCCCATTGAGGAATCTCTGGACCTGTTCGCTCGTATGCGTGCCGGCGAGTTCCCCGAAGGCAGCATGACTCTGCGTGCTAAGATTGACCCCGCAAGCGGTAACTTCAATATGCGTGACCCCGTAATTTACCGTATTCGTTACATCGAACATCACCGTCAGGGCACAAAGTGGTGCATCTTCCCCATGTACGACTTTGCTCACCCCATTCAGGACGCACTGGAAGGCATCACCCATTCTCTGTGCTCTCTGGAATACGAAGACCACCGTCCTCTGTACAACTGGGTCATTGAACACACCGATGTACCTTCTAAGCCCCGTCAGATTGAGTTTGCTCGTCTGGGCATCAACTACACCGTAATGAGCAAGCGCAAACTGCGTGCTCTGGTCGAAAACGGTCTGGTTTCCGGCTGGGACGACCCCAGAATGCCCACCCTGTGCGGTCTGCGTCGCCGTGGCTATACCCCCAAGTCCATTCGTAACTTCACCACCAGAAACGGTGTTTCCAAGGTTACTTCTACCGTTGAATTCGGTTTCCTGGAACACTGCCTGCGTGAAGACCTGAACGAAAACGCAAAGCGTGTTATGGCCGTTCTGAAACCCATCAAGCTCACCATCACCAACTACCCCGAAGGTCAGAGCGAAACCCTGATGGTTGAAAATAACCCCCTGCGTCCCGAAGACGGTGAACGTGAAATCACCTTCTCCCGCAACCTGTTCATCGAAGCCGATGACTTCATGGAAGTTCCCGTTCCCAAGTACAAGCGTCTGACCCCCAACGGTCAGGAATGCCGCCTGAAGGGTGCTTACCTGATTAAGTGCACCGGCTGCGTAAAGGACGAAAACGGCAATGTTGTCGAAGTTCTGGCTGAGTACGATCCCGAATCCAAGGGTGGTAACCCCGCTGACGGCCGCAAGGTTAAGGGTGCTACCATTCACTGGGTAGACGCTGCAACCGCAGTAGACGCAGAAGTTCGTGTATACGACAACCTGTTCACCGACCCCGATCCCGATGGTGCAGACAAGAACTTCATGGATTACCTGAACCCCAACAGCCTGCAGGTACTGACCGGCTGCAAGGTGGAAGCAAGTCTGGCAAACACCGCTATGCCTGAAAAGGGCAAGACGGCAGAAGGCTTCCAGTTCATGCGTCAGGGTTACTTCTGCTTGGATAACCGTGATGCAACGCCCGAACATCTGGTATTTAACCGTTCCGTTGCACTGAAGGATAGCTTCAAAGCATAAATGAATATAC
>RCNI01001298.1_pt1 | contig 13654 bp, 11 predicted proteins | sample 2041151 | NCBI WGS metagenome assembly RCNI01 (sample SAMN09708214, study PRJNA481090) | feces metagenome | isolation source: feces | place: Antarctica: Albino Rookery | reverse complement strand
TTTTATAAAATTTTTAAATAAATTAAAATTTTGTATATATTGAATTAAGTCGTGTATATATAAAATCAGATTAATTTTATACATACAAATATTCACAAAAAAAGAACTGACAAATTGTCAGTCCTTTTTATTTATGTTATTTTTATAAATTATGCATTTTTACCACAGCATTTTTTATATTTTTTTCCACTTCCACAAGGACATGGATCATTTCTTCCTACTTTATTTTCTTTAACTATTGTTTTACTTTTTTTGTATTTTTTAAGAAGTTCTTTTCTTGTTTCAGCAGAAAGAATACCTTCCCATTCAGGTAATGTATAAAGCCATTCAGCTTCAACAGCACACATATTGTAGTATAATTTTTCCCAATCTATTTTTATTGAAACTCCACCATCAGCTTCTATAGAATCTAGTTCTATATCTTCTTTTAAACTTTCGCTTATTCCATCTATGAATCCCATGAAGTACTCTAGAGATGTTTCGTATTTAGCAGCTAAATCTTCAACTTTTCCTTCTATAGTTTCAGTTTTTTCTTCTAATACTTTTCTGTATATTTCTCTTTCTACATTTAAATACTCTTTCCAGAATTCTATTTCAGCGTCCTGGCTTTCGTGAGTTTCGCTAACTTTTTTCCATGCATCGTATAAACTCATTTTTATTCCTCCTAAATTGTTCTCATATAAAAAATATTTAATTTAAATATACTATATTATATCATAAGTAAACAGTTCTTTTAATACTTTTATAGCTTTATCTTGTTCAATAAAATATGGACTCGTTGCAATAGTTATTAATTTTGCTCCTTTTATAAGTTCTTGAATTCTATTAAATCTATCTAAGAAAGGGATATAATCCATATCTTTAGAAAAAATATCCAAATCTATATCTAAAACATATTCGCCTTCTACATTTTCTTTTAAACTATATGTACTGTCCATTATTATAAGATTTGAGAAAACACCATATTTCATTGCAGGTTTTATAAAACTACCCACATTTAGTACTTCATTTGTATATCTAAAAATATCATCTATATCATCTATATTTACATCATAATTAGATGGCTCTCTAGTATCCTTGTGCTGATCGACATGGACAAGAGTACATCCTTTCTTGAACAGTCCCTCTTTTAGACTTTTCAACCAAAAATAGAAAGCATGGTTATGATTATCAAAAATATAAACTCTTTTTCCGTCTTCTGTATTCATCTCAACCATTTTTTCTATTCCATATGCTTTTATTTCTCTATCTTCATCTATTTCATTAAAAACTATTTCTTTTCCCTCTTTTATATCATTTAAATCTCCAGTTATAAGTTTGGGAACAAAAATCTTTTTATTTTTTCTATCTTCATAGGAAAATATATTATTTCCTACAGGTTTATCTATAAAAAATCCACAATATCTTTCCATAGTGTATCAGCCTTTCTGATTTATTTAGCGAAAATATTCCATGGATATTCTTTTGGTGGTTCACAAGTAAATTCCATTTTTTCCTTAGTTATCGGGTGTACTATTTCTATTTTGTAAGACCAAAGTGCTATTTGCTGACCAACTTTACTATTTTTACCGTATCTTTGATCCCCATAAAGAGGATTATTCCTAGATGCAAACTGTACTCTTATCTGATGAGGTCTACCAGTTTTTAAATCAATTTGTACTAAACTCATATTATCTTTAAAGTCTAATGCTTTATAACTTAGCTCTGCATATTTAGAATCTTTATGTTTTTCAGTAACTACACTTACCATATTTGTTTTTTTATTTTTATAAAGATAGTCTTTTAAAGTATCTTCTTGTTTTTTTATTTTTCCATTTATAACCGCTCTATAAGTTTTTTTGAATGTTTTGTTTCTAACTTGTTCTGAAAGTCTAGATGCAGCCTTAGAAGTTTTTGCAAATACCATAGCTCCACCAACTGGTCTGTCTAGTCTATGAACTAAACCTAAATATACATTTCCTGGTTTATTATATTTTTCTTTAATATATGATTTTAGAAGATTTACCATATCTTTATCATTTGTGTTATCACCTTGAGAAAGTATATTAACTGGTTTTTCAACTACTAAAAGATGATTATCTTCATATAAAACATTTATTTTAGTATTCAAAACTTATCTCTCCCATCTACCAAATATACCACAAGGAAGTATTTTACCATCTCTAGATGCTGGTATACCGACTTCTCCTCCGTATATTTTTCCACCTTTTACTTTTTTCCCAATAGTAGTAGAAAGTACATTTTCAAGTACTATTGGAGAAAATCCTGTTGTGTAAGAGTTTATTAAGAAAAATAGTGGATCATCTGATAATACACCCATACAAAGATTTACAAAGTCAAATAATTTATCTTCTATTTTCCACACTTCTCCTTTTGGCCCTCTTCCATATGATGGTGGGTCCATTATTATAGCATCGTATTTTCTTCCTCTTCTTATTTCTCTTTCAACAAATTTAACAACATCGTCTACAATGAATCTCACTGTTTGATTTTGTAATCCAGATAAAGCTATATTGTCTTTTGCCCAATTCACCATACCTTTTGCTGCATCTACATGACAAACTTCAGCTCCTGCTGATGCACAAGCCACTGTTGCTCCACCTGTGTATGCAAATAAATTTAAAACTTTTATAGGTCTTTTAGCATTTTTTATTTTACCTATCATCCAATCCCAGTTTGCTGCTTGTTCTGGGAATAATCCAGTATGCTTAAATCCAGTTGGTCTTATATTAAATTTTAAATTTTTATAATTTATAGTCCAATTTTCTGGATACTTCTTTTTCTGTTCCCAAGAACCTCCACCTCTATTACTTCTATGATAATGTCCATGTGGATTTTTCCATAATGACCATTCTTTTTCCATAGGCCAAACTACTTGTGGATCTGGTCTTCTTAAAACTATATCTCCCCATCTTTCTAATTTTTCTCCGTTACCCATATCTATAAGCTCATAGTCTTTCCAATTATCTGCTAATATTAACATATTCTCCTCCGTATCTATTTAAATTTAACTTATTAATTATAACATATTGCTATATTCATTTGTACTACTTAACTTACACTTCTTTGGAAGTTAATCTTTTTTAAATTATCATAATAAAAATAGCAGTCAATTCAAAAGAATCGACTGCCAAATTTATTTAATTTATAAATAATCTTATAAAATCATTATATTTCTGATATATTGTAAACTTTTAGAGTATCTTTATCTATATGCTGTTTTTTAACATCTACTAAAGCTTTTAATGTATCTAAAGATGTCATAACTTCTGTTGAGAATTCTATAGCTGTTCTTCTTATTTTAAATCCATCTCTATTAGAATCATTTCCTTTAGTAGGAGTATTTATAACCATATCTACCTGTTTATTTCTTATAGCATCAAGTATATTTGGTCTAGATTCTTCAACTCTATTTACTGTTTCAACTTCTATTCCATTTTCTCTTAATACTTTAGCTGTTCCTTCTGTAGCCATGAAAGTATATCCTAAATCTTTCATATCTTTTGCTATTTCTATAAATTCTGCTTTATCATGATTGTTTATAGTAGCTAATACACAACCTCTTTCATCTGCTATTCCTTTACCAGATGCAATGAATCCTTTATATAAAGCTTCTTCTAAGTTTGCACCAACACCTAAAACTTCTCCTGTTGATTTCATTTCAGGCCCAAGAGAAACTTCAACCTGTGCAAGTTTAGCCATTGAGAATACTGGTACTTTAACAGATACTACATCTGGAGTTTTATATACACCTGTTCCATATCCTAAATCTTTTAACTTAGCACCTAACATACATTTTGTAGCAAGGTCAACTATTGGCACACCTGATACTTTTGATATGTATGGTACTGTTCTACTTGCTCTAGGGTTAACTTCTATTATATATAATTCATTTTGGAATTCTATAAATTGTATATTAACCATACCTATTACATTTAAGTCTATAGCTATTTTTTTAGTGTAATCTAATATTTTTTCTTTTATTTTTTCTGATATATTCTGACTTGGATACATTGTTATACTATCTCCAGAGTGAACCCCAGCTCTTTCAAGGTGTTCCATTATACCTGGTATTAATATATCTTCTTTGTCACATATAGCATCAACTTCTATTTCTCTACCTGTTAGGTATTTGTCTATAAGAACTGGATTTTTGCTATCTCTTTCAAATGCTGCTTCTAAGTATTGAACTAGTCTTGCTTCATCATAAGTTATTTCCATTCCTTGTCCACCAAGTACATATGATGGTCTAACAAGTACTGGGAATCCTAAGCTGTGAGCTACTTCTAAGCCTTCTTCTACTGTCCAAACACCTCTACCTTTTGGTCTATTTATATCTAATCTTTCTAATAATTCATCGAATTTTTCTCTATCTTCAGCTGCGTCTATATCTTCAAAATCTGTACCTAGTATTGGTATATTTTTTTCATGAAGGAATTTAGCTAGTTTTATAGCAGTCTGTCCACCAAATTGAAGTATAACTCCATCTGGATTTTCTTTTTCTATTATGTTAAGAACTTCTTCTTCTGTTAGTGGTTCAAAGTATAATTTATCTGATGTATCAAAGTCTGTTGATACTGTTTCAGGGTTGTTATTTATTATTATTGTTTCTATTCCCTGTTTTCTTAGAGATTTAACACAGTGAACTGAACAATAGTCAAACTCTATACCTTGTCCTATTCTTATTGGACCAGATCCTAAAACTATAACTTTTTTCTTATCACTTACTGTTGCTTCATCATATTCTTCATAAGTTGAGTAGTAGTATGGTGATAATGCATCAACTTCTCCTGCACAAGTATCAACCATTTTATATGATGGTTTTATATTATAAAGCATTCTTAATTCATATAACTGTTCTGGATTTATCTTCATTAAATCAGATATACCTTTATCAGAGAATCCTTTTTTCTTTAATTCAAGAAGATAGTCTTTTGTAAAGTCTTCTATTTTCATTCCTTTTAATTTTTCTTCTTGTTCAACTATCCATTTGAATCTATCTAAGAACCATTTATCCATTTTTGTTATCTGTTCTATCATTTCAACTTTATAGCCTCTTCTTATCATTTCAGCTATATCGAATAATCTTTCATCATCTGGAACAACTACTCTTGCTTTTAATTCTTCAAGAGATCTCTGTTCTGATGGAGCATGCACTAATGAGTATTTTCCTATTTCAAGAGATCTTATCCCTTTAAGTATAGCGGCTTCAAAGTTGCTTCCTATACTCATTATTTCTCCTGTAGCCATCATTTTTGTTCCTAATCTTTTATCTGCTTTTTTAAATTTGTCAAATGGCCATTTTGGTATTTTTGCAACAACATAATCTACACTTGGTTCGAAACAAGCTTTAGTTTTCTTAGTTACTGCATTTTCTATTTCATCTAGAGTGTATCCTAAAGCTATTTTTGCAGATACTTTTGCTATTGGATAACCAGTAGCTTTTGATGCTAAAGCTGATGATCTAGAAACCCTTGGGTTTATTTCTATAACTGCATATTCAAAACTGTTTGGATTTAATGCGAACTGGACATTACAACCACCTTGAACTTCTACTGCATTTAATATATCTAAAGATGCTTTTTTAAGCATTGCACATTCTTTTGCACTTAAAGTCTGAGTTGGAGCAACAACTATACTATCTCCTGTATGAACACCAACAGGGTCAACATTTTCCATATTACATATTACTATGCTATTTCCAATGCTATCTCTCATTACTTCATATTCTATTTCTTTCCAACCTTTTATACTTTTTTCTAAAAGTACCTGACTAACTGGGCTTAACTGAAGTCCATGAACTAAAATTTCTTTTAATTCTTCTTCATTTTCAGCTATACCACCACCAGTTCCTCCTAGTGTATATGCTGGTCTAACTACTAATGGATAACCTATTTTGCTTGCATAAGCTAAACCATCTTCAAGAGTAGTTACTATATCACTTTCTATAACTGGCTGATTTATTTCTTTCATTACTTCTCTGAATATATCTCTATCTTCACCTTTTTTGATAGATTCAACAGAAGTTCCTATTACTTTTACTCCATATTTATCTAATATTCCACTTTCGTAAAGTTCAACAGCTAGGTTAAGTCCTGTCTGTCCACCCATTCCCGCTAATAAACTATCTGGTCTTTCTTTTTCTATTATTTTTTCTATAAATTCTAAAGTAAGTGGTTCTATATATATTTTGTCTGCTATTTCTTTATCTGTCATTATTGTTGCAGGGTTAGAGTTTATTAATACAACTTCTATCCCTTCTTCTTTTAACGCCTGACAAGCCTGTGTTCCTGAATAGTCAAATTCTGCAGCCTGTCCGATTATTATAGGTCCTGAACCAAGTACTAATGTTTTCTTTATACTATCTATTTTAGGCATAATATCTCTCTCCTTTAATCCGTTTAATTTTTTTCTTTTTTATTTTTATAATGCAAGAAATTTACCGTATACGCATTCTTTATCGTCTGTTGAAGTGAATACTGGTATAAATTGTACACTCATTATAGGAAGTTCTTTATGTTTTAATCCTTCTATAGATCCATCATTCAGACTTGTGTAAGTTATTTCTGTATTTTCAGGCATTGTCACTATATTAAATCCATGGTGCTGAGTTGTTATTAATACTCTTCCTGTTTCTATATTTTTAACTGGAACACTAGCTCCTCTATGTCCAAATGGTAATTTACCTATTTCTCCACCTAAAGCTAAAGCTATTACTTGATGGCCTAAACCTATACCTGTAAGAGGTTTTTCTCCAACTATTTTTTTAACTTCTTCTACTACATAATCTAAATCTTCTGGATTTCCTGGTCCATTAGATAATAATACTACATCTGGATTTACGCTAAGTATTTTTTCAGCTGGTGTAGTTGCTGGGAATATTGTTATATCACAAGCATATCCTTTTAATGCTTCTACTACGCTATTTTTAACGCCTAAATCAAGTAATGTAACTCTTCTTCCTGTTCCTTCTATTTTTTTAACTTCTTTACAAGTTACATCTTTTACAGCATTTTTATTACAATATGAATTGAATTTTTCTTTTAAATCTTCTTCATCTTTGTTTTCATAAGATATAACAGCTTTCATAGTTCCTTTTGCTGTTATCATTTTTGTAAGTGCTCTAGTATCTATTCCTTCAACACCTACTATTTTATTTTGTTTCATGTATGTATCTAAGTCCATTTCACATCTGAAGTTATTTGGGCTATCACATTTATTTCTAACTATAAGTGCTTTTGCGTGCACTCCATTTGATTCAACATCCTCTAAATTTATTCCATAGTTTCCTACTAGTGGATAAGTCATTACTATAAACTGTCCTCTATAAGTTGGGTCAGTAAGAAGTTCTTCATATCCTGCCATAGAAGTATTAAATACTACTTCTCCTACAGTTTCTTTTTCGTATCCAAAAGCCTTTCCTTCGAACACTGTTCCGTCTTCTAATATTAATTTACATTTCATATCGTATTACCCCCTACGCGTTTTCTATTTCTCTTACTATACTTTCAGCTGCTTCTTTAGGATTTTCAGCCTGTGTAATAGGTCTTCCTACTACTATATATTTAGCTCCTTTTCTTATTGCATCTGAAGGAGTTACTACTCTTTTTTGATCCCCAACTGCTGCTGATGCAGGTCTTATTCCTGGGCAAACTGTTACAAAATCATCTCCACATATTTCAACTATTTTATCAACTTCTTTAGCTGAACAAACAATACCGTCTATTCCAGCTTTTTGAGCAAGTTTAGCTCTTTTTATAACTAATTCTTCTGCAGTCATATTGCATCCGATATCTTGAAGGTCTTCATTACTTAATGAAGTAAGTACTGTTACACCTACTATTATAGGTTTTTCTATATTAAGTCTTGCAGCCTCTTCTTTAGCTATTTCTGCACATTGTCTCATACCTTCCATATCAGAAACATGTATAGTCATTAGCCAAACATTATCTCTAACTGCTGCTTTTACTGCACTCTTCATAGTATTTGGTATATCGTGGAATTTTAAATCTAAGAAAACTTTTTTACCTTTTTCTTTAAGGTAATCAAGAGTTTTACCTCTTGTTGCAACATATTGTTCTAGACCTACCTTAAATATGTCTACACTATCTTCTAATTTATCTATAAGTTCCTTTGCTTTTTCAAAATTGTCAGTATCAATTGCAACTATTAGTTTTTCTTTTCCATTAATCATATTTTTTCTCCTCTTCATTAATTTTAACAAAGCCTCGTATACACAAAAAATCCTTACACCACAAAAAGAGGCATAAGGATTTTATCTTTCCATAACAAAAAAACGCTATGAGATATCTTTCCCAGTCTCTCTGGACTAGCTTAAAAGACTTTATCATAAATATTTTTATTTTTAAATTCTAGTTAAATTTTTTAGTATTTATATCATTATAACCATTTAACACTTTATATGTCAATAACTTAATTTTCTTATTTTTTATTATTCCTTTATAAAATATTATCATCTTCTTCTATATCATCTGCTATATAGTTTCTAGGCTCTGCTGTTATAAAATATTCTCTACCACCAATTCTATTTCTTAAATTAAGGTCTTTATATACAACTGTCATTCCTTTTTCTCTACAAGCTAAATCAAAATGTTTTAGTGCTATTCCCATGCTAATTTTGCTCATATCTCTAAGAACTGCTTTTTTAGGAATTTTTTCAAAAAAATGAATTCCTTTTTTATCTCTAAGAACATACCATGGTTGAGTATTTTTTACAGATGGAGCACGTCTTACTAACTGCATAACATCTTCCCAATCTCCATTCATCCCTTTTGATATTTTAGAAATATCTTTTCTATCTGGTATTGCAAATCTTGTTCTGAATAATGGCTCTGATTTTATAGGCATACCAAAAGCTATTATTATACATGGTTCTCCTATACTTTCATCTAAATCTGCATCTTTCATCATTTCAGCAACTTCAAATCCCTCATCTCTTACAAAATCTCTTTCTTCTTCTTCTGTCTTTAAACAGTCTAAAATATCTGCTTTTGTAAGATGAGAATCTATCCAACATGTAGCTATTCCTAAACTTGTCATAAATAAAACTACTTCTTCCATAGCATATCCAATATTTTGAAGATAATCTTTACCATTATCTGATGTCACAACTATATAATGTGGTGCTTTTATTTTACATTCTTTTCCCATCAAGAAATGTATAAGATGTCCTTTATCTATTACATGTGCTTGAATATTTAAATCTTCATTTATGTAAGTTATATTACTGCACGCTCTTTTTACATCTTCTATCAAATGATCTTTTAATTTTTTGTTTGAAAAAAATTCTGTTGTTTTTCTATAATAAATGGCTTCACATAATTCCATATTAAATCCTCCTGAAAAATCAAAAAAAATAATTAGTTTATCATAATAACATTATAATTATTTTTATTAAATTTGTATATAGAACTATTCAGAATAAAGTATTTATATACCACTTAATATTTTATAGTGATATAATTAAATAAATAAAACTTATTTATTGGAGGTATAAAGTAATGAACTTTGAAAAAACTTTAGATAAATACGCTGAATTATCTATAAAAGTAGGTATGAATATTCAACCAGGAGAAACTCTTCTTGTTCGTTCACCTATAGATTGTGCTGATTTTGTTAGAAAAGCAGTTAAATATGCTTATGAAAGTGGTGCAAAACATGTATATGTTGAGTGGAGTGATGATGAGTGTACAAAACTTACTTATAATTTAGCTCCAGATGAATCATTTAATGAATATCCTTCTTGGCAGTCTGATAAATATACTCAGATAGCAAAAGAAGGTGGATCTTTCTTAACAGTAGTTGCACAAGATCCTGATCTTTTAAAAGGTGTTGATCCTGAAAGAATAGCTAATTTCCAAAAAGCTTCTGGAAAAGCTCTTAAAGAATGGAGATCTTATACATTAACAGATAAAAGTAAATGGAGTATAGTTGCTTGTCCTTCTTTAAATTGGGCAAAAAAAGTATTTCCTAATGTTTCTGAAGATGAGGCTGTTGAAAAATTATGGGAATCTATATTTAAATGCACTAGAGCTGATTTAGATTCTCCAGTAGATGCTTGGAAAGAGCATATAGCAAATCTTAAAACAAGAACTGATTTTTTAAATGAATCAGATTTTAAAACATTAAAATATTCTTCTACAAAAACAAATCTTTCAATAGATTTACCAGAAGGTCATATATGGCATAGTGGAGAAGCAAAAGATCCTAATGGTATAGGATTTACTCCTAATATTCCTACTGAGGAAATATATGGTATGCCACATAAATTCGGTGTAAACGGTACAGTTGCTAGTACTAAACCACTTGTTTTTGGTGGTAATATAATAGATAACTTCACTATAACATTTGAAAATGGTAGAATAGTAGATTTTACTGCTGAAAAGGGATATGAAACTCTTAAAAATTTAGTAGAAACTGATGAAGGTTCTCATTATATAGGTGAAGTTGCTTTAGTTCCTTTCGATTCTCCAATATCAAATACAAATACTATATTCTACACTACTTTATTTGACGAAAATGCATCTTGTCATTTAGCAATTGGTTCAGCTTATAGATCTTGTATAAAAAATGGAAATGATTTAAAAGATGAAGATTTAGATAAAGTTGGTGTTAATGACGGTTTAACTCATGTAGACTTTATGGTTGGTTCTTCTGATATGAATATTACAGGAATAACAAAAGATAATAAAGAAATTGCTATCTTTAGAAATGGTAACTGGGCTTTTTAATTTCTAATTAAAAATAATCCACAAATATTGTTGAAATATAATAAAAAGTTATCCACTTATCTACAAGTTTATAGATAACTTTAGTGAATAAATAAAAAACACTGTATGGTTTCGCTACTCCATACAGTGTTTTTTATTGTTGACGATAAATTGATAAATATTTCCATTTAAATCACAAAATCTACTCGCTACTTTAGATTATTGAGACTTTTCCTTGGTTAATATTATATACAAAATATACATCTTAGTATACACTAAATCCAAAGATTTTTAAACAGTTTTTTTAATTTTATAATATAATTTTTGCTATCTCTATTGCTGACTTAGCATCTTTAGCATAAAAATCTGCTCCTATTTCATGTGCATAATCCTCTGTTAATACAGCTCCTCCAACAAAAATTTTAATATTAGGTATTCTTTTTTTCAGTGAAAAAATAGTCTTTTCCATACTTTTTACAGTAGTTGTCATCAATGCACTTAAACCTACTAATTTTATATTTTTTTCTACTGCTTTTTCAACAACTTTATCCACAGATACATCTCTTCCAAGGTCTATAACATTGTAACCATAGTTTTCTAGCATTATCTTAACTATATTCTTTCCTATATCATGAATATCCCCCTCAACTGTAGCTAATATTATATCTCCTTTTGAAACTCTCTTTTTTTCAGTATTTAATGATAAATTTTCTTTAATAACTTCTACTGACGATTTAACAGCTTCTGCTGATTGTATCATCTGCGGCAAAAATATTTCTCCTAATTCAAATTTTTTTCCTACTTCATCTAATGCTGGAATTAAAATCTCATCTAAAATATAATTTTCATCATAATTTTTTAGCATTTCTTTAGTTTTATTTTTAGCATCTTCTTTTACACCTTTTACAACAATTTCAAAAAGTGAACTTTCTAAATCTTTTTCACCACTTTTTATTTCTTTTTTATCATCTAAATTACTATAATTTTCTATAAATTTTGTGCATCCTTTATCTATATTTTTTATAACCTTGTATGACAACATTGCTCCCATCATAATTTCATTATTTGGATTTATAATAGCTAGATCAAGTCCCGCATCTAATGCCAAAGTTAAAAATGCTGAATTTAGTGCCTGTCTGTTTGGAAGACCAAATGATATATTAGATACCCCTAGTGTAGTTTTAACACCTAATTTTTTTACTTCTCTCATAGCTTTTAATGTTTCGTATGCTTCTTCTTGTTGTGCTGAAACTGTTAAAGTTAAACAATCTATATAAATATCTTCTTTTCTAATTCCAATTTTTTCTGCTCTTTTTATAATTTTTTTAGCTATTCTTACTCTATCTTCTGATTTTTTAGGTATTCCATTTTCGTCAAGAGTAAGACAAACAACACAAGCTCCATATTTTTTTACTAATGGAAGAACAGTATTTAAAGATTCCTCTTTACCATTTGCAGAATTTACTATTGCTCTTCCATTACAATATCTAAGCCCTGCTTCTAAAGTTTCTAAATTCGATGAATCTATTTGTAATGGAGTATCTATAATCGCTTGTATTTCTTTTATAATCTCTATCATAGATTTTTTTTCATTAATACCAGCTACTCCAACATTTACTTCTAAAATATCAGCTCCTCTATTCGTCTGTTCTATAGCTAATTTAATAGCATAATCTTTTTTACCAATCATCAACTCATCTTTTAAAATTTTTATTCCTGTTGGATTTATTCTTTCTCCAACTACTTTAGGTTCATCGATTTTTACAACTTTACATGGAGAACATACAGCACTTATATATCTATTTTTTATTCTTCTAATATCTGTATTACTTATATTATCTGAAATTAACTTTATGTACTCTGGATCTGTTCCACAACATCCACCTATTATACTAACTCCACATTCCATAAATTTTTTAACACCATTTAAATATTCTTGTGGTGAAATATTATAAATAGCTTTTCCATTTTTAATTTCAGGAAGTCCTGCATTTGCTTTTACCATAATCGGTAATTGTGATATACTGCATATTTTTTTTACGATTGCTAATAGTTGTATTGGTCCTAAAGAACAGTTTACACCGATTGCATCTACTCCCAACCCTTCAATAGTATATACCATACTTTCAGGCAAACATCCTGCAAAGCTTCTTCCATCTTCATCAAATGTCATAGTTACAAAAATTGGTAAATTAGAATTTTCTTTTGCTGCTAGTACAGCAGCTTTCATTTCATATAAATCCATCATAGTTTCTATGACTATTGCATCTACTCCTGATTTTACACCCCGAATTACTTCTCTTTTAAATATTTCATACGCTCTATCAAAGCTAAGAGTTCCTATTGGCTCTACCATTTCTCCTATAGGCCCTATATCAAGTGCTATAAATTTTTCTTTATCTGATTTTGATTCTTTTATAGCTTCTCTTGCTGTGATAACAGCTTTTTCTATAACTTTTTCGACTGTATAACCATTTGGAAGTTTTAATTCATTACATCCAAAAGTACAAGTGAGAATTATATTTGAACCAGCATCCAAATATTTTTTATGTATATCTTTTAATATATCTGGATTTTCAAATGCAAAAATTTCAGGATTCTCTCCCATTTTAATACCATTTCTTTGGAGCATTGTTCCCATAGCACCATCAAATATTAAAACTCTATTACTTTTTAAATACTCTCTAATTTTCAAATTAAACCTCCAGCTATTTATCAAAATCACAGAAGCGGGAAAGGTTATGTTTCCTGATTTGGAAACCGCATCTCCCTATGAGGGCGCAAAACCGCATTTTGTATTTTCTGATATTGATAATATGGACGCCCTTTCCGAATTTGTACAGATAACCTGCAGCGAACTGCCTGTACCCAAAATCAAGAAGAACAGGGGACGGTAACATGGCATTTGATTACAAAAAAGAGTA
>RCNI01001694.1_pt1 | contig 13655 bp, 12 predicted proteins | sample 2041151 | NCBI WGS metagenome assembly RCNI01 (sample SAMN09708214, study PRJNA481090) | feces metagenome | isolation source: feces | place: Antarctica: Albino Rookery | reverse complement strand
CAGCGGCGCTTGCTCTATTTACGATATTCTTTCAGCAATTTATTCCGTCTCGAATCGGGTCCGGTCAATCCACAGGCCCAACGCCGGATTAGGGATATAGTAAATCTCCTCCCCGTCGGGCATGGTATTATAGCCGTAGTGCAGCTTCTCCGGATCGTAGCGGCGCACCGTCTCATCATAGTCCGCCGCATTAAAGTGAACGCTGCGGATCTCCTCTTGCGAGATATTCTTCACGGCATAGGTAATGCGGAAGCGTCCATCAGAGGAGCCGTGGATCAAATGCGCAGCAGCACCCATATTCTGCTGCAAATCCTCATTATTCCGGAATTGCTCCAATACCTGCAGCCGTCCGCAGTAGCCATACTTGCGAATCAGGGCATCGATCTGGCGATCCTCGCCAAAACGCTCCACACCGGGCGCCAGCACCAGCAGCTCGCCACCGTCAGCGATCGCCATTCGGGTGCGATAAATCGCCTTATTTCCCAGCCATGTGGTACGAAACTCCTTGGGATCCAGATAGACCACACACTTTTTGATGCCCTTTTCCACATAGTCCATGTTCTTTTGTTGAGAAAGAGCAATAGCCTCCTCCAGCACCCGGCGCGTATCCCCGATAAAAAGTCCATGGGTCCGGATCTTCCCCTGCGGAGCCGTCGTTACTGTCAGGGCAAAGATAATCGGCCGCTGTGCCAGATATTTTTCCAGCGCATAGTCCAGGATCTCACGCACCGGCGTATGATCCCGTCCCATCATCCGTTCCATGCCGTATACAGCACCCACCATGTGGCTCTTATTGATCATATCACTGCCACCCACACCTACGAAGAGGTTTTTAGAGTGGTTGGCCATGCCGATCACCTCATGGGGCACCACCTGTCCCACAGAGAGGATCAAGTCATAGGATGGGTCCATGACACGGCGATTTATCTCCACACTGACCGGTTCAGTCCAGAGTCCCTCTGTCAGCTCCCCGATATAGTCTCCGGGCACTTCGCCCAAACGCACAACATCGGTACGCCAATTATGGGGAATCATCTTTTCGTAAGGAATGTCCCCGAACATATCGGCGCTCTCCTCCGCCGTCACCGGCACATGGGTACCCAGTGCCGGCATCACGTCCACATCACAACCCATATCTGTCAGCAAATGATAGTAGACATTGGTGATAAACCCGGCGTTAGAGTGATAGCGGGTATAGTCCGGCGGCAGCAGCAGTGCACGGCGCGGTTGTTTTCCCTCCAAAGACTTGGCGCAGGCGGCACGGATCTCCTCCGCCGACAGCCCCTGCTCCTCTTGGGCACGGTAAAACAATTCCATAGTTGTCCCCTCTTTCCCGTTAAACGGAATAAGTTGTAGCGGAAGTATCTCCGCCGTGGCCTGTCCAGTTGGTGTGGAAGAACTGACCACGGGGGGCATCCAGGCGCTCATAGGTATGAGCGCCGAAATAGTCACGCTGTGCCTGCAGTAAATTGGCCGGCAGGCGCTCACTTGTATAGCCGTCAAAATAGCTCAATGCCGCAGCAAAGGCAGGGCAAGGGATACCGGAGCTGACAGCCGTAGCCACTACCGTACGCCATGCGGGCACCAGCTTCTTAATCTCGCCGCAGAAATAGGGATCCAGCAGCAGATTCTGCAGGCCAGCATTGCGATCAAAAGCCTCCTTGATTTTGCCAAGGAAAGCGCTGCGGATGATGCAGCCACCGCGCCACATCAAGGCGATGCCTCCATAGTTCAAATTCCAGCCATAGGTCTTGGCCGCAGAGCGCATCAAGGCATAGCCCTGAGCATAGGAGATGATCTTGGAGGCATACAGCGCCTGGCGGATGCACTCGATCAGCTTCTCCTTGTCCCCGGTGATGGGCGTCATCTGGCGCTGGAAGGTCTCTGCTGCCGTCATGCGCTCTTCCTTGAGTGCAGAGAGGCTGCGCGCCCAGACAGACTCACCGATCAGCGTCAGAGGAATTCCCTCATCCAACGCTGCAATAGCCGTCCACTTGCCGGTTCCCTTCTGTCCGGCGGTATCCAAAATCTTATCCACAATAGGTGTACCATCCGTGTCCTTGTACGCCAGGATCTCCGTGGTAATTTCAATAAGATAGCTGTCCAGCTCCGTCTCATTCCATTTTGCGAAGACGTCGCTCATCTCCTGTGCACTCATGCCAAGACCGTCCCGCATCAGCTGGTAGGCCTCACAGATGAGCTGCATATCGCCATACTCGATGCCGTTATGTACCATCTTGACAAAGTGACCGGCACCGTTCTCACCTACCCAGTCGCAGCAGGGGCTGCCATCGGCCACCTTGGCACAGATTGCCTGCAGGATGTCCTTGATGTGGGGCCATGCCGCCGGGGAACCACCGGGCATCAGAGAGGGCCCGTTGAGTGCGCCCTCTTCGCCGCCGGAAACACCTACACCCGCATACAGCAATCCCTTGCTCTCCACATAGGCGCAGCGGCGCATAGTATCGGGAAAATGGCTGTTGCCGCCATCGATGATAATATCGCCCGGCTCCAGATGCTCCAGCAACTGCTCAATGAGGGCGTCAACGGGGGCACCGGCCTTCACCATCATCATGACGCGCCGGGGCTTTTTCAGATTTTCCACCAGCTCAGCAATAGAGTAAGTACCGATGATATTCTTATCCTTGGCACGTCCCTCCACAAAATGCTTCACCTTTTCGGTGGTACGATTATATACAGCCACGGTGAATCCCTTGGATTCCATATTCATTACCAGGTTTTCACCCATGACGGCCAGACCAATAAGGCCGATATCTGCCATTTGCATATTCTTCTCCTTTTCCGCTTTCCTTTAATTTTAGCGTTTCACGCGGGCATTGCCGTTCCAGACAGCCCACACCTGTTCTTCATCCGCAGGCTGCGCGTAGTCATTGAGCATGGTGGCCGCCATGGCACCGGTGGCCCAGCCAAAATGGAGGCAATCCTCCGCCTTCCAGCCCTTCAAAACACCGTACAGCAATCCACCCACAAAACCGTCGCCGCCACCGATGCGATCCAGCACCTGAATGGGACGGGGCTCGGCTATATGCCACTGTCCATCCCGCAGCAAAATCGCACCCCACAGGTGCTCGTTGGCACTGATGACCTGACGGAGTGTATTGGCAAACGTAGTTACATTAGGAAATTCCTTCTGCACGCGCAGAATCATTTCCTGGAAGCTGCTGATTTTATCGGAAAGATCCTTGCCGCCCGCCTCCGGACCCTGCACATGCAGGCACAGCTGGAAGTCCTCCTCATTGCCGATGAGGATATCAGAGAGAGAAGCGATCTCGTGGAACACGGCGCTCAGCTCCTCTTCCCGGCCCTTCCAGAAGGACGCGCGGTAGTTCAGATCAAAGGAAATTTTCGTTCCATAGGCCTTGGCAGCACGAGCCAGCTCCAAGCAAAAACGACTGGTTTCCGGGGACAGCGCAGCAATCAAGCCGGACAGGTGCAGAATCTCCACACCCTCCTCGCCGAAAATACGCTGCAGGTCAAAATCTTCCGTCTTCAGTGTGCGGCCCACCTCACCGGCGCGGTCATTCTGCACACGGGGACCACGCAGCCCGAAGCCGGAGTCCGCAATGTTGAACTGATGGCGATATCCCCAAGGGCCGCCCTGAGGCACATCCTTCCCCTCAAAGTCCATGTTGCGGCTGCGCAGGTCACTCTTAATGAAGGCAGCAATGGGAGAATCCTCCACAAAGGTGGTCAGCACCTTGACGGGCAATCCCAAAGAAGCCGGAATGGTCGCCACATTCGTCTCGGCACTGGTGGCCTGCATATAGAACTCATGGCTGATATGCACGGGCTGTCGATTCACCGGGGTAATCCGAACACCCATACTGGTAGGAACTACAAGTGCATAGCGTTTCATGATCATGTCTCCCTTATATATATTATTTCAAAAATGCGTCAAAACCAAAGTATCTCCGGGTATTTCCATAGCTGATGTTTTCCACCATCCGTCCCAGAGCATCCAAATCCGCCGGGTATTCTCCGTTTTCCACCAGTTCACCCAGCAGATTGCAGAGGATGCGCCGGAAGTATTCATGCCGTGTATAGCTGAGGAAGCTGCGGCTGTCGGTGAGCATACCGATAAAATCACCGGCCACACCCAGACTCATCAAGTCGGTGAGCTGACGTTCCATACCGTGCTTATGGTCATTGAACCACCATGCACTACCCATCTGCATCCGCCCCATACCATCGCTGTCGGTCTGGAAACTGCCCATGACTGAGGCGATGATGGCATTATCCGCCGGATTTAGGGAGTAGAGCACTGTTCTGGGCAGAGCTTCGTCTCTCTCCAGCAAATCCAGCAGCGCCGCCAGTGTAGGTGCTGTAAATCCGTCATCGTTGACGGTATCAAAGCCCGTATCTGCACCTAACCGTTCAAACATGGTGGACGAGGCATTTCGCACACAGCCAAAATGCAGCTGCATTACCCAGCCCTGCTGACGATATGCCTTGGCACAGGTGCGCAGCAGTTCCGTCTGGAAGGCCTCCGTCTCCGCCGTGCTGACAACAGCCCCGGCGCGTCCCTTTCGCAGGATCTCATTGAGCTCTGCCTCCGTGGCGGTGCGGCAGATACATTTATCCAAGCCGTGGTCACTGACCCGGCAGCCATTTTCGTGGAAAAAAGCAATGCGGTTCAAAAGTGCCTGCCGCAAATCGTCCACCGTGCGGATCGTTACACCGGAGGCCGCCTCCAGCCTCCGCAGGTAGTCATCATATCCCGGTTTATCCGGGCGCAGCGCCTTGTCCGGGCGAAAAGCAGGTAATACCACGGCAGGACAGCCCTCGGCTGCAATACGCCGGTGGTGATGAAGATCATCCGCCGGATCATCGGTAGTACACAAAAGCTCCACTCGACTCTTTTTCAAAATGCCCTGTGCCGACATCTCCGGGCGAGACAGTACTTCATTGCAAGCCCGATAGATCCGAGGGGCACTCTCGGCGTTCAGCGGCTCATCAATATTGAAATAGCGCTGCAACTCCAAATGCGTCCAGTGATAAAGCGGATTGCCGATCAGCTTCGGCATAGTGGCTGCCCAAGCATAAAACTTCTCCTCATCCCCGGCATCACCTGTAATGCACCGCTCCGGTACACCCGCAGAGCGCATAGCGCGCCACTTATAGTGGTCGCCGCCCAGCCAAACCTGTGTAATAGTGGAAAAGCTCCGATCTTCAGCAATTTCAGCCGGGTCGATATGGCAGTGATAATCGATGATGGGCATGGTCGCTGCATAGTTGTGATAGAGCGTCTTGGCACTCTCACTTCGCAGCAAAAAGTCCCGATCCATAAACGGCTTCATAGGCTCGCTTCCTTCCTGCAATGCCCGTTATGCAGTACAACGGTTTTTATAATCGATGTTAGTATATCATTAATATATCAGTATTGCAACAGCCATTCTCAGTCTCTCCAAAAAGCATTGTAAATAAGGAAATACTTCATATCCAAGTAATATATTTGCTTGACATTAGCCGCTCTGCGATATACTCTTTTGTATATAGAATTACCCTGCCTTCCCCCGAAGAGGCAGGCGAGAATTAGGAGGATAATCATGAAGCTGTCACGTTTGTCCCTGCAAGAAAACCGCGCACTTTTTGCTTCACGCGGATATGAGCTTCCCCATTTTGATGACCAAGCCATGATCCGAGCCACGAAGGAGCGCCCCACCTGGGTTCATTTCGGTGCCGGCAATCTTTTCCGTGCCTTTCTGGCTCCGCTCAGTCAGCATCTGCTGGATGAGGGCAGCTGCGATACCGGTATTCTGGTGGCAGTGGGCTTTGACGCCACACTGCTGGACACGGTTTACCGTCCCTTTGACAATCTCACCGTGGCTGCAACGCTGTGCGCCGACGGCGAGATCCGTAAAAAAGTGGTCGGCAGCATTGCCGACAGCTTCTGCATGGTAAATTCCCCGGAGGAGTGGCGGGCGCTGTTGGACGTCTTTTCCAACCCCTCCTTGCAGATGGCTAGTCTGACCGTCACGGAGAAGGCTTATAACTACCTCTCCGGTGACGGCACGGTGCTGCCCCATATTCTGCAGGACATGGAGGCCGGTCCTGCAGGCGCTGTCAGCTATCTGGGGCGCATTACTGCGCTGTGCCACCAGCGTTTCATCACCTGCGGTGCACCTCTGGCGCTGGTAAGCATGGACAACTGTTCTCATAACGGCTCCCGTCTGGAAGCTGCCGTAACCGCTATTGCACAGGGCTGGCAGGAGCGCGGTCTTTGCAGTGACGGTTTTGTAAACTGGCTCTCCGACCGCAGTAACATCACTTTCCCCTGGACAATGATCGACAAGATCACCCCCCGCCCCGACGAGGCTGTCTCCCAAATGCTTACCGCAGACGGGCTGGAGGGCATGGAACTCCATGTAACACGCCACGGCTCTTATGCCGCCGCCTTTGTCAATACGGAAGAGGCACAGTATCTGGTAATTGAGGACGCTTTCCCCAATGGTCGGCCTCCGCTGGAGCGTGCCGGTGTTATTTTCACCACTCGTGAGACAGTGGATAAGGTGGAAACCATGAAGGTTTGCACCTGTCTCAATCCGCTGCACACAAGTCTGGCAGTGCTGGGCTGTCTTCTGGGCTTCACCCGTATCAACGAAGAAATGAAGGATACAGACCTCCGCCGCCTCACCGACCGCGTGGGCTATATCGAGGGTCTGCCGGTAGTGGTAGACCCCGAAGTAATTGCCCCTCGTGCCTTCTTGGACGAGGTCATCACCAAGCGGCTGCCCAACCCATTTCTGCAGGATGCTCCCCAGCGCATCGCCACAGACAGTTCTCAGAAGATCCCTGTCCGCTTTGGCAACACTATTAAGAAGTACGCTGCGCATCCGGAGCTGGATGTCCGCGATTTGAAAGGCATCTCTTTCGTACTGGCCGCCTGGTGCCGCTACTTGATGGCCGTGGATGATAACGGAAACGCCTTTACTCCCAGCGATGATCCTCTGCTCCCGGAGCTGATGCCGCTGCTGGCAGATGTCAAGCTTGGGTATCCCTGCGATGTACACAAGACACTGCAGCCGATTCTGTCCAACGCCGCCATCATGGGGTCCGACCTCTACGAGATTGGTTTGGCCCCGCAAGTAGAAAACTGGTTCGCCCGTCTTATCGCCGGTCCCGGTGCTGTTCGAGCAGAACTCCACCATCTGGCAGAAGAAGCGTAAGCTCTTCACAATATTATAAAAAGCTGTGCCAGGCTTCTCCTCTTGGCGCAGCTTTTATTCTATATTGCCACATTCTGTGAAATACGCCTTTGATTTTCACCACTTTGTACTTTTTTCCATTTTTGGTGCATATACTCCCACTGCAAGTTGAATGTCGGGAGTGGTGAGCTATCAAAGGAAATATGGAACAGCGGGCCTGCGATTTGGCCGCCTACATCATCGAAAACCGCACCACCGTGCGGGATGCCGCCCAGAAGTTCGGCATCAGCAAATCCACGGTACATAAGGACATCTCCGAGCGGCTGCCCTACTATAATCGCAGCCTCTATCTGCAGGCCAAGGAAGTCTTGGAGGAAAATAAGGCCCAGCGCCACATCCGCGGCGGTCTTGCCACGCGGAAAAAGTACAAGGGCGCATAAAAAAGAGGACTGCCGTCAGCAGTCCTCTTTTTTATTACTTTATTCCCAAGTCAGCTCTGTCTCATAGATTTGGCACCAGAGACTCCCCTGCCGATAGGGGGAGCTCAGCAAGCTATTCTGGAGGTTTCCACCGTACTGTACGCCTTCCCGGTCGATCACAGCCAGGAAATACCCGTCGTTGCCCGTCAGTCTGCTCTTGGTCAGGAAGGCCAGTCTGCCATTGTGATACATCAAGTGGATGTCGCGCCAGCTACTTTCGCTCGCTGGGAAATACATGTCTTCCTCTTCCCAAAGAATTTCACTGTACATACTCTCCGGCATTTGCACTGTGAAGAGCCGCACATAGCTGTCTGTTTCGCTGCAGTCCAGCGCGGTAAGCCAGTCTCCGCAGGCGACAGCCCATGTGTTCCCCTGAGAGAAGATCTGCACCGCCCCCTCCTCGAAAAGGGGAATCTTTTGCTGCACCGTCATGGTGCCCATATCGATCACGATAAAGTAGGTGCCGTCCGGCTCCCGTGTCACCATCTGCAGCTCGTTGCGGTAGCCGTCGGCCTGCAGCGCCAGCACCTCGGTGGTTTCCTCCAGCGGGAAAACCATCCGCAGAGACGGGGCGTCCACACCGGTGATGTAGCCCGCGGGTATTGTAAAGCCGCCGCTGTGTCCGTCCCAATTCGTCACCCGCTTATAGGAAAAGCTGTAGATTCCATAGCCGCCGGGAACCCGGCTCATATCCACCGGATTTCCTGCCGGCGTGTGGTTTTTTATGGCAAAAAAGCACCGGCTGTCGGTATGTGTGCTGACTGCCGCCGGGTCGTAAAACTCCTCCGAGTGCTGCAGCGAGCCGTTGTAGCTGTTTTCGCTTACTCTCTCCACCTGTATTTTCGCCGGAAGCGGGTCGGTAATAGGGATGGCGAAAAACTCCCGGAAGTGGGCGCTGACCGCCGCCGCATCGCAGCTGATGTCCCGACTTTCCCCGCCGAAAAACAGCGTGCCGGGCAGATGGATTTCCATAGACAGAGGATACACATCAAAATAAGTCCGCAGATCCACGTTCAAGGTCTCTTCCTCTCCCACTTCCATCTGCTGCGCCAGTTCCCAATAGACCCGTTCTATTCCGGTGGTGCTTTCCAGCATCGGGCTGCCATACATGCCGCCGTGGGTCTGCAAATCGGAGGAAAGCATAAAATCCTCCCCTCCAAATCCTCCCACCACGTTCTGCCCCGCTCCATCAAAGTGAAAGGAAGTGCTGACATCCTCCCCCACCCGGAAGGACGTATCCCAAAAGAGATACTCCCCGGCGCGTACCTTACTGTGGATGCAAAGCCCCCGGGCTGCTGCAGGATCTCCATAGACGGTTTTCTCTTCCACCGTTACCCGATCCCGCTGCCGATTCACTGTAAAGCCTACCAGCACACTGCCGCCCACAGCCAGCAGCGTCAGTGTCAGTAAAAGTGCCGCCATTCTTTTCACAGCGATCCCTCCCCTGTGATCTCGTCCAGCGCGCGGCTCACACGGTCAGCGCGATAGTGATAGGTCTCCTTGATATAGCTCATGACCGTCTTGCCCTGTTCCTCCAGCTCTGCCGTGGTCATATCCCCTGCTATCTCGCCTTCATGGAGCAGGATTACACGGCCCACGAAGTCCGACACCTCCTCAATGAGATGGGTGGACAAAAGCACCGTCTCATGGGGCTCCAGAATGCCCAGCAGCACCTTGTAAAAGTCCTCCCGGTTGAAGATGTCATTCCCGGCAAAGGGCTCATCCATGAGGATATAGTCCGCCCCCTGGGAGAGAGCGAGGATCACCTCAAACTGGTTCTTCTGCCCGGTAGAGAAGTGACGCAGCGCCTTATTCATAGGCAGGGAAAAGAACTTCATCAGCCCGGCAAAGCGCTTTTCCATGAAGTTTGGGAAGTGCTCCCGATAGAACTCCTCATGGGCTTTCGCCGTGAGATTGGGGAAAAAGGAGTGCTCACTGGTAGCAAAGGAGATGCGCTCAATGTTCTTTTTCGTGATGGGCGCGCCGTCCAGTGTGATGGTGCCCTCATAGGATTGGAAGCCTAAAATGGACTTCATCAGCGTGGTCTTTCCGGCGCCGTTCTCGCCGAAGAGGCCCACAATCTCCCCCTGTGGAAAGGTGACGGACACATCCCGCAGCGCCACCTTATCGCCATAAGCCTTGGTCACATGCTTCACTTCAATCATAGTAAAACCCTCCCTGCTTCCTGCCAGATCTGTTCCGGCAAACATTCCTGCGGCGTCCTGTGAAGATAGTAGAGCAGATAGATGCCGCCGAAGAGCACCCCCAGCAGCAATGCCGCCAGCGCCAGCAGCACCGGCACCGTCCAAATGCGGCGGAGATACTCCCCTCTTTGAGGCAGCCGCTTCATCAGATATACGCTCCGGCTCCCCTGCCGGAAATAGGCATAGTGGTATAGGACAAAGCACAGCATCACCAGCGCCAGAACCACAAACCCGGCAAGGGACGTTCCCAGCAGCTCCCCAAAGGGCGCCATCTGTGCGCCGTCTGCAAGATACCGCTCCTTGCCCACATAGTAAAAGAGATGATCATAGGCGTCCTTGTACCGTCCGAAAAAGAAACAGCTGTACAGCGCCGCCAGCAGCGCTCCTAAGCCGAAGATACGCAGTTCCCGGCCGATTTCGATACCGGGGGGCGTATGGTGCAAAAGAAACTTACGCATCCTGCTCCCCCTCCTCTGCACAGAAAAGTCGGATCAATACCACCGCCAGACAGATGCCAGATACCAGCGACATCCAACTCGCATTTCCTGTTTTTCCCACGCCGCACCGGGAGAACAGCGCTGCGACGCAGGAGAGCGGAATCACCACGCCCATGATGCGCCGTGTGCGCCGCTGACGCCGGGAGAAATCTGCCGCGCTGACACTCAGCGCCAGCACCAGCAGGAGATTTCGCAGCCACACCAGCCAATCCGCCAGCGGCAGCAGCGCATGAAGAAAGTCGCTGCGGTAAAAGGCCAGAAACACGGTCTGCCCTGTGCACGCCTCCGGCAGTCGGAACGCATAGTAGCGGCAAAGGCCGAAAACCACCAACACCTGCACGCCCCAGAAGATGAGGTAGAACAGCAGATTCACCGTTGCCTGTGCCAGAAAGATTTCCTTCTCATTGCAGCTAAGCCGCCCCAGCGTGTACTCCGTCCGGGTAGAAAAGCTGCATCCCGGCAGGCACAGCAGCACCGTCACCACAAGAAAGGCCACCGCACAGACCTGCCACAGACCCAGATTCCAGATTCCATCCAGCGTGTAATCCACCGTTCCATCCAGCTCCAGATTCACCACATCGGCCGCTCTTTGGAGATGATAGTGAAATACTGCCGCCTCCACGGCGATCATCGCCGCCAGCACGCCCAGAATCCGATAGATGCTACTGCGGACATACAAGCCCATGATGGGCACAACTCTTTTCATATTCTCCACCTCATTCCCAGTACTTTTCAATGAGCGCCAGCGCCTCATCCTTGGAAAGGCCCATCTGCTTGAGCGAGGTCACCACCGCCGTGGCGTCGCTCTCCAGCAGCTGCTCCCGTACCGTCTGCACCTGTTCTTCCGTCAGGTGCATGGTACTTTTCGCTCCGGTGTGGGACACCATCAGTCCCTCTTCCTCCAGCAGGGCGTAGGCCTTTTGCACCGTGTTGGGGTTCACCCCCAGCAGCGCCGACAGCACACGCCGGGAGGGCACTTCGTCGCCGTCGGTCACCTGCCCGGAGACAATGCCCCGCTTAATATGCCGCACCACCTGCCAATAGATAGGTACCCGATAAAATCTTCAAAAGAAATCACGGCAAAGCTGCACCTCCTTCTCTAACCGTATTACTCAACTAATACACTGTAACTGTATTATATGCGTAGTACAGTTTATCCGTCAATACTGTTTTCTCCCTTTCGCTGTTTTCCACAAGGCAGTTTGGATTTTCCTACAAAGGTGGCATTTCCGGGCACAAAAAAGAGGACTGCCCGCAGCAGTCCTCTTTTTTTGTTGCTTTATTCTTTCGGCACCTGCCGCATACTCAGGCCGATGCGGTGCTTTTTCTCGTCCACTTCCAGCACCACCACCTTGACGATGTCGCCCACCGCCACCACTTCACTGGGGTGCTTAATGAACTTGTTGCACACCTGCGAGATGTGGACAAGGCCATCCTGATGGACGCCGATATCCACAAATACGCCGAAATCCACCACGTTGCGCACGGTGCCGGTGAGCACCATGCCGGGGGCCAGATCCTTGATGTCCAGCACATCCGTCCGCAGAATGGGCGCGGGCAGATCATCACGCACGTCGCGGCCCGGCTTCAAAAGCTCCTTCACCACGTCGCGGAGAGTGGGGACGCCCACGCCAATCTCCTTGGCCACCTTTTCCTCACCCAAGAGTTTCACCTTCTGCTCCAAGAGGGCGATTTCCCCTGCCGCCACATCCTTAAGCGTATAGCCGGTGAGGGCCAGCAGCGCCTCGGCCGCCTTGTAGCTCTCCGGGTGGACGCCGGTGTTGTCCAGCACGGACTTGCTCTCCGGCACGCGCAGGAAGCCGGCGCTCTGCTCAAAGGCCTTGGGCCCCAGCTTCGGCACCTTCAAAAGCTGCCGCCGGGCAGTGAAAATACCGTTTTCCTCCCGGTACTTCACAATGTTTTTCGCCGTGGTGGCATTGAGGCCGGACACCCGACCCAGCAAGCTGGCCGAGGCGGTGTTCACGTCCACGCCCACGGCGTTGACACAGTCCTCCACCACGCCGGAGAGGGTCTCATCCAGCCGCTTCTGGGGCATATCATGCTGATACTGTCCCACGCCGATAGCCTTGGGGTCAATCTTCACCAACTCCGCCAAGGGGTCTTGCATCCGGCGGGCAATGGACACGGCGCTGCGGAGGTTCACATCGTACTCCGGGAACTCCTCCGCCGCCAGCTTACTGGCAGAATACACGGACGCACCGGCTTCGTTGACGATCATGTAGGACACACCGCCGCCCACCTGCCGGATCAGCTCCACGGCCATCTGCTCTGTCTCACGGCTGGCGGTACCGTTGCCGATGGCGATATGCTCCACGCCGTGGCGGCGCACCATCTTGGAAAGCTTGTCGATGGCCTCTTTCTTCTGCCGCTCGCCGTAGGTGGGATAGACCACCGTGGTGTCCAGCACCTTTCCGGTGCCGTCGATGACGGCCACCTTGCAGCCGTGGGCATAGCCGGGGTCGAGACCCATGGTCACATGGCCTTTCACCGTGGGCTGCATCAAAAGGGGGCGCAGGTTCAAACCAAAGTTGGCGATAGCACCCTCGCAGGCGGTTTCCGTGCACATATTACGGATTTCCCGCTCCAAGGACGGCCACAACAGCCGATCAAAGCTATCCTCGCAGGCGCTGCGGACAAACGCCGCACAGGCGCCCCGCCCCTTGATAACGCGATTCCAGATCAGCCCCAGTGCCCATTCCCGGTCCACTTCCACCGACACTTTCAAAAATTCCTCTTTCTCGCCGCGGTTGACAGCCAAGATCTGATGGCCTGCCAGCTTGGAGAGATTCTGGCTGAAATCGTAGTAGAGACGATAGACGGAGTCCTCCTCCTTGGCAGCCACGGAGCGCAAAGCGCCCTTTTTCACAGCTCCCGCAGCTCCTTGCGGATGGCGGCATCGTCGGCAATCCACTCGGCGATGATGTCATTGGCTCCGGCCAGTGCATCCTCCACCGTAGCCACGCCCTTTTCCTCATCGATATACGCTGCAGCCAGCATGTCCAGCGGCTCCTTGCTCTCCTGCTGGAAGATGGTCACTGCCAGCCCCTCCAAGCCCTTCTCCTTGGCCATGGTGGCCCGGGTACGGCGCTTTTGCTTATAGGGGCGGTAGAGATCCTCTACCTCCGCCAGCGTCTTGGCATTGTCGATGGCAGCGGCAAGCTCCTCCGTCAGTTTCTCCTGCCCCTCAATGGTCTTTTTGACTTCCTCTTTCCGGCTCTCCAAATTGCGGAGATAGGTCAGGCGATCCTCCAGCGCACGTAGGGACGTATCGTCCATACTTCCGTGAAG
>RCNI01001297.1_pt1 | contig 13656 bp, 11 predicted proteins | sample 2041151 | NCBI WGS metagenome assembly RCNI01 (sample SAMN09708214, study PRJNA481090) | feces metagenome | isolation source: feces | place: Antarctica: Albino Rookery | reverse complement strand
GCTAAGTAAGACTTCAAAAAAGGGGTGTTTTGTTAATGAGTAAAAAAACAAAAGAGATAATGGATGAGTGTAAAGAAAAAAAGATGAAGGATGATAAGGAGTTAATTTTAGAAGAATCTGATTTTGATGAAGAAGATGATAATATGGAGTCCTTTGATGAAATCATTGAATTTAATTATGAAGATGATGATGAAGAAAATGCAAAGAAAAAACGCCCGGGTCGACTTTTGGGCATTGTTTCAGGATGTATTCTTTTGGTGATTATCGTGATATATAGTGGAGCAGCCTATTATTTTTCAAATCATTTTCTTCCTAATGTAGAGATAAATGGAAAAGATTTTGCGTATCAGACGGTGGAAGAAGTTGAAAAATATTTCTCTGATCAAATTCAGAATTATGAATTAGATATCATTGGAAATGATAATATCCATGATGTAATCAAAGGTAGTGATATTAAATTAAAATTTCAGAAGCCGGAGAGAATCCGAAAATTAATGAAAAATCAGAATATTTTTATGTGGCCGGCAGAATATTTCGTGAAAGACAAAGAAAAGTTGTCTTTAGAATTGGAATATCAAGATGAATTACTAAACAAAGTTGTTAGTAAATTGAATGTAGTTAAAGCAAAACAAATCCCATCAGAGTCTGCGCATCCTGAGTTTGATGGCGAGAAGTATGTGGTAAAACCAGAGGTTATGGGAACAGCTATCGATCAGACAGTTTTAAAAGAAGTGCTTGTTGATGCGATAAACAAACTGCAAAAAAATGTCGATCTTGTAGAAAAAAAATGTTATTCGATGCCGGCGTTTACATCTGAATCTTCCGAAGTAAAAAAAGCATGTGATACAATGAATAAATATATAAAAACAAAGGTTACATACCTGATGGGTGAAAAAGAAATTGTTGATAAAAAACTGATTTCTGAATGGCTTACTGTGGACGACAATATGAATGTAAGTTTGAAAGAAGGAGTTGTAGAAGACTGGTTTAAAAAACTAGGAGAAAAATATGATACAGTTGGAAAAACGAGACAATATACAGCACCATCAGGAAAGAATGTCACAGTTTCAGGTGGAACATATGGTTGGAATCTTAATGAAAAAAAAGAAGCTGAATTATTAAAGGAATATATTAAAAATGGTGAAACGATAGAAAGAGAGCCTGAATATTATCAGGCAGCAGCCAGCCGTTCGGCACAGGATTTTGGTAATACATATATCGATATAGATCTTTCACTTCAACATATGTGGTATGTGGAGAATGGAAATGTTGTAATTGATACTGATGTTGTTACAGGTACACCAACGCCGGATAGAATCACACCGGAAGGTGTATATAGCATTGTTGAAAAAGAAGTAAATAAGACATTAATCGGAGCTACAGTGCCGGAAACAGGAAAACCAGCATACAAGATACCTGTTAGCTACTGGCTTCGTGTAACCTGGGATGGTGTAGGTATCCATGACTCTACATGGCGTGGAAGTTATGGGGGATCCGTGTACGAAACAGATGGGTCTCATGGTTGTATTAATACACCATACAATGCAGTACAAAACATGTATAAAACAGTGCCTATGGGTACACCAGTTGTGATGCATTATTAAAAAATCAGATAGGGGAAAATTTTATGTATGAATTATTAAAAAGAGAAGGCCTTGCAAAAAGAGGTCGCTTTCATACCGTGCACGGTATCATAGAAACACCAGTGTTTATGAATGTAGGAACAGCTGCTGCTATTAAGGGAGGTGTTTCAACAGATGATCTTAGACAAATTAAAACTCAGGTTGAGTTGTCAAATACATATCATTTGCATGTACGACCAGGTGATGATGTTGTAAAAAAAATGGGTGGACTTCATAAGTTTATGAATTGGGATAAACCAATTTTAACAGATTCAGGTGGATTTCAGGTGTTTTCGCTTGCGGGACTTAGAAAAATCAAAGAAGAAGGTGTTCATTTTCAGTCCCATATTGATGGACGGAAGATTTTTATGGGACCGGAAGAAAGTATGCAGATTCAGTCTAATCTAGCATCTACTATTGCTATGGCATTTGATGAGTGTCCATCAAGTGTGGCAGATAGAGCTTATATGGAAAATTCAGTAGCAAGAACCACTAGATGGCTGAAGCGATGTAAAGATGAAATGGAACGACTTAATAGTATTCCAGATACAATTAACAAAGAACAACTTTTGTTTGGAATCAACCAAGGTGGTGTTTATGAGGATATTCGTATCGAACATGCAAAGAATATAGCGGAACTGGATCTTCCAGGCTACGCGATTGGCGGACTTGCTGTAGGAGAAAGCCATGAAGAGATGTATCGTATTCTTGATGCAGTAGTACCGCATCTCCCAGTAAACAAACCAACATATCTTATGGGAGTTGGGACACCAGCCAATATCTTAGAAGCTGTAGAACGTGGTGTAGATTTCTTTGATTGCGTTTATCCGACACGAAATGGACGACATGGTCATGTGTATACAAATCAGGGGAAACTAAATTTATTTAATGCAAAATTTGAACTTGATGACAAACCGATTGAAGAAGGATGTCAGTGTCCTGCTTGCAGAAGTTACAGCAGAGCGTATATTCGTCATCTTTTGAAAGCGAAGGAAATGCTTGGTATGCGTCTTTGTGTTTTGCACAATTTGTATTTCTACAATACAATGATGGAAGAAATTAGAGATGCTCTAGATGCTGGAAACTTTAAAGAATATAAGAAAAAGAAACTTGAAGGTATGAATGGTGGAAAATGTTAGAAAATTTCCAAAAAGAGACTTGAACAAAGTTCGCTTTTTGTGTATAGTTAGTATTGTTTAAGTATATATTAGGAGGAATTTATTAAATGAATGGTTTATTAGCCGCTGGCGGATTAGGCAGCATCATCTTAATTTATGTAGTAGTTCTTGGAGGTATGTGGTTTTTACTTATGCGTCCACAGAAAAAAGAGCAGAAGAGAGTACAGGCTATGCTTTCATCCATGGAAGTTGGTGATACTGCACTTACAACAAGTGGATTTTATGGCGTAATTATTGATATTTCAGAGACGGATGTTATTGTTGAGTTTGGTAACAATAAGAACTGTAGAATTCCAATGCAAAAAGCAGCAATTGCTCAGATCGAGAAGCCGAATGCTGATTAATTAAAAAAAGATTTAGGAGAATGCCAAAGGAGAAATCTGATGGCGTTCTTTTTTTATTCGCTGTTACAAAACATGTTTAGAAGTTTTAGTATATTTAATTTAACGATTTATCACTTTTGCGTAGTAAATGGTTGAAATGACAAAGAAAATGGGTTATTATATTAGATATATTTTCGATCATATATCATATACATATATGAATATAAATAAAATCAAATGTCAGGAGGAATGAAAAATGAGCAGAGTTTATAATTTTTCAGCAGGACCAGCAGTGTTACCAGAGGAAGTGTTAAAGTCAGCAGCAAGTGAGATGCTAGACTATAATGGAACTGGAATGTCGGTGATGGAGATGAGCCATCGATCCAAAACATTTGAGGAAATTATTATATCAGCAGAGCAGGATTTGAGAGAATTAATGAATATTCCTGATAATTATAAAGTATTATTTCTTCAAGGAGGAGCATCACAGCAGTTCGCTATGATTCCAATGAACCTGATGAAGAATAAATGTGCAGATTATATCATAACAGGACAATGGGCAAAAAAAGCAGCGGAAGAAGCAGAGAAATATGGAAAAGTAAACAGGATTGCTTCATCAGCTGACAAGATATTTTCATATATTCCGGATTGTTCAGATCTTCCGATTTCTGAAAATGCAGATTACGTATACATTTGTGAAAATAATACAATTTATGGAACAAAATTTAGAGAGTTGCCAAATACAAAAGGAAAAACACTTGTTTCGGATGTTTCTTCTTGTTTTTTATCTGAACCAGTAGATGTTACAAAGTATGGTGTTATATATGGAGGTGTGCAGAAAAATATTGGACCAGCAGGAGTGGTAATTGTTATCATAAGAGAAGATCTTATTACAGAGGAAGTGCTTCCAGGAACGCCAACCATGCTTACATATAAAACACATGCAGACGCAAGATCACTTTATAATACACCTCCGGCTTATGGAATTTATATTTGCGGAAAAGTATTTAAATGGCTAAAATCTATAGGTGGTTTAGAAGCTGTGAAAGAACGTAACGAGAAAAAAGCTCAATTATTATATGATTTTCTTGATAAAAGCAGGTTGTTTAAAGGAACTGTTCGTAAAGAAGATCGTTCGTTAATGAATGTACCGTTTGTGACAGGTGATAAGGACCTTGATGCAAAATTTATAAAAGAAGCCAAAGAAGCAGGGCTTGAAAATTTAAAAGGTCACAGATCAGTAGGAGGCATGAGAGCAAGTATTTACAATGCCATGCCATATGAAGGTGTTCAATCACTTGTTTCATTTATGAAAAAATTCGAGGAGGAAAATGTATAATATGTATAAATATAATTGTCTTAACCCTATATCAGAAGCTGGGTTAAAAGAGCTGGATGAGCAATACACAAAAACAGGTGAATTCAGTGAAGCCGATGCAGTTTTTGTTAGAAGTGCGCAGATGCACGAAATGGAATTTGGTGGAAATCTTAAGGCTATTGCACGTGCTGGGGCGGGCGTGAATAATATTCCACTTGATAAATGTGCGGAGAAAGGCATTGTTGTTTTTAATACACCAGGAGCTAATGCAAATGGAGTAAAAGAGCTAGTCCTTACAGGGATGTTTTTGGCATGCAGAGATATTATAGGGGGAACAAAGTGGGTTTGCGAAAATGAGTATGAGCCAGATTTGGCGAAGCTTGTAGAGAAAAAAAAGAAAGCGTTTTCTGGATATGAGATTAAAGGAAAAAAACTGGGAGTAATAGGACTTGGTGCAATTGGTGTTCTCGTAGCAAATGCAGCGGTGAGTCTTGGGATGGATGTATATGGATATGATCCATATCTTTCTGTAGATGCAGCGTGGAAACTATCAAGAGATATTCATCATGCAAAAGAAGTCGAAGAACTTTACAAAGAATGTGATTTTATTACAATTCACGTTCCTGCGCTTGAAAGTACAAAGGGAATGATCAATAAAAAAGCACTTTCGATGATGAAGAATGGTGTTGTGGTATTGAATTTTGCAAGAGAAAATTTAGTGGATGTAGAAGCCATTGTAGAGGCGATTGAAAAGCATAAGATTCATAGATACGTCACAGATTTTCCGGTTCCAGAAATTGTAGGTATAAAAGAATGCATTGTTATCCCTCATTTAGGAGCATCAACAGTAGAGTCGGAAGACAATTGTGCAAAAATGGCAGCGCAAGAATTACGAGATTTTCTTGAAAATGGAAATATTACACATTCTGTGAATTTTCCAGATTGCTCTTTGGGGAAAAAAGAAGGCGGAACAAGAATAACCGTCCTTCATAAGAATATTCCGAATATGATTGGACAGCTTACGGCTATTCTGGCAGGCGCAGAAAAAAATATTTCAGTTATGTCAAATAAAAGTAAACAAAAATACGCATATACAATGTTGGATGTTGAAGGAACAGTAGATGCAAAAATTGTAAATGAATTAATGCAAATTAACGGGGTATTAAAAGTACGTACAATTTAAAATAATAATCTAAGAATAAAAAGGAGTAGCCTTAAGGGCTACCCTTTTTGTTTTGTTACAAAAATGAATCTATTGACATAGAACTGTTGACAAAACTTGTATATATGTATACAATTATACAAGAATACATGAATACGAAAAACTCGAAAGGGAGGAATGATTTACATGGAAGATAGAAAGGTCTATTTAAATAAACATACAAATCTATTGGAACTTGAGGAGCATATGTATCCACTTGTTGATGTGGAGACACCAAATGTGTTTAGAAATCTTTTTCATTATGATGAAATTCCTAAAATTGCATTTAACGATCGAATTGTTCCACACCATATGCCGGACGAAATCTGGATTACAGATACTACATTTCGAGATGGACAACAATCAAGAGCACCATATACCACAGAACAGATTGTAACAATTTTTGATTATCTTCATAGATTAGGTGGTCCTAATGGAAAAATCAGACAGAGTGAATTTTTCTTATATAGCAAAAAAGATAGAGATGCAGTTTATAAATGTCTAGAACGAGGATATAAATTTCCGGAAGTTACAAGTTGGATCAGAGCAAATAAAAAAGATTTTCAACTAGTAAAAGATATTGGACTTAAAGAAACAGGAATTCTTGTAAGTTGTTCGGATTATCATATTTTTTACAAATTAAAAATGACAAGAAGACAGGCAATGGAGCATTATTTGTCTGTGGTTCGCGAATGTATGGAAACAGGAGTGCGACCAAGATGCCATTTAGAAGATATTACGAGATCAGATATTTATGGCTTTGTTATTCCGTTTTGTTTGGAACTTATGAAATTGATGGATGAGTACAAGATTCCGGTTAAAATCAGAGTTTGCGATACGATGGGTTATGGAGTAAACTATCCAGGCGCAGTGATTCCACGTTCGATTCAAGGAATTATATATGGTCTTATGACACATGCTGGAGTTCCTTGTGAATTGATAGAATTCCATGGACACAATGATTTCTATAAAGCGGTCAGTAACTCTACAACTGCATGGCTATATGGTGCATGTGGAATAAACTGTTCATTGTTTGGAATTGGAGAGCGTACAGGAAATACACCACTTGAAGCAATGGTATTTGAATATGCGCAACTTCGTGGTACACTAGATGGTATGGACACTACAGTAATTACAGAACTTGCAGAATATTACGAAAAAGAACTTGGATATGAAATTCCACCAAGAACACCGTTTGTCGGGAAAAACTTTAATGTAACACGCGCCGGTATTCATGCAGATGGAATGTTGAAAAATGAAGAAATTTATAATATTTTTGATACAGACAAGTTTTTAAATCGCCCAGCTCTTGTTTCAGTTTCAAACACATCTGGTGTTGCAGGAATAGCATATTGGATTAATGCTTATTTTAAACTTCCTGAAGAACGCCAGGTTGATAAAGACTCAAAATTAGTCATTGAAATAAAAAAATGGGTTGATAAGCAGTATGACGAAGGACGAATTACTGTAATGACAGATGATGAGTTGATTCAGAAAATAGCACAAGTATGTGACGAACTGGATTTAAAACTCTGATTTTAGGAGGATGTAAAGTAAAAAATGGGAGAATATCAAGATAATTCTTTAAGCAGTAGGGTTTTTCAAAAACTGCGGGATGACATCTTACAAGGCAAGTATGAAGAACATGAAGAGCTAAGGGAGAATACACTTGGAAAAGAATTAGGTGTAAGCAGAACTCCTGTACGAGAAGCACTTCGTCAATTGGAATTGGAGGGACTTGTTACAATTATTCCAAATAAAGGAGCATATGTAACTGGAATTTCAGCCAAAGATGTAAGAGACATCTATATGATCCGTTCGACACTTGAGGGCTTGTGCGCAAGATGGGCGACAGAGAATATCACAGAAGAACAATTAGATGCATTGGAAGAAACCATGCTCATTTCAGAGTTTCATATTAAAAAAGAGGGTGGTGGTTGTGCGGAACAGATGGCACAGCTTGATGGAAAATTCCATGCCATTATGTATGAAGCGTCTAATAGTAGGATTTTAAGTCGTGTACTTATGGATTTTCATAAATATGTACAGCAGGCGAGAAAAACTTCAATTTTGTCAGAAGAACGTGCCAGAAAGTCTATTCGTGAACATCGTCAGATATTACGAGCTATAAAAGAAAAAGATGCAGATACAGCAGAACAACTAGCGAATGAACATATTTTACATGTGATTCAGAATTTAAAGAAGCAGGGATTTGATGACAAAGCAATAAATTAATACCAGTATGAAAAAGGAGAAAAAACATGGAAAAGATTAAAATGACTACCCCAATTGTAGAAATGGATGGAGATGAAATGACACGTATACTCTGGAAAATGATCAAAGAGAATCTTTTAGAACCATTTATTGATCTTAAAACAGAGTATTATGATCTTGGCCTTCAAAAAAGAAATGAAACAAATGATCAGATTACAATTGATTCAGCTCTTGCAACAAAAAAATATGGAGTTGCTGTAAAATGTGCCACTATTACACCAAATGCAGCCAGAGTAGAAGAATATGATTTGAAAGAAATGTGGAAGAGCCCAAATGGAACAATTCGTGCAATACTTGATGGGACTGTTTTTCGTGCGCCAATTGTTGTTAAAGGTATTGAACCATGTGTAAAGAATTGGAAAAAACCAATTACGATTGCAAGACATGCATATGGAGATGTATATAAGAATGCAGAGATGAAGATTCCGGGAGCAGGAAAAGTAGAACTTGTATATACTGCTGAGGATGGAACAGAAACGAAAGAACTGGTTCATAAATTTGATGGACCAGGAGTAGTGCAAGGAATGCACAATATTTGTGGATCGATAGAAAGTTTTGCAAAGAGTTGTTTCAACTATGCGTTAGATACAAAACAAACTCTTTGGTTTGCAACAAAAGACACAATTTCTAAAAAATATGATCATACATTTAAAGATATTTTTCAGGAAATTTTTGACAAAGAATATAAAGCAAAATTTGAAGAAGCTGGAATTGAATATTTCTATACATTAATTGATGATGCGGTTGCCCGTGTAATGAAATCAGAAGGCGGATACATCTGGGCATGCAAAAACTACGATGGAGATGTTATGAGTGATATGATTTCATCAGCATTTGGATCTCTTGCAATGATGACTTCTGTTCTTGTTTCACCAGACGGTGTTTATGAGTATGAAGCAGCGCATGGAACTGTACAGCGTCACTATTACAAACATTTAAAAGGCGAAGAAACATCTACAAATTCAGTTGCAACAATTTTTGCATGGACAGGTGCACTGCGTAAACGTGGCGAGTTAGATGGAAATAAAGAATTAATGGAATTCGCAGATCGTCTTGAGAAGGCTACAATCGATACAATTGAATCAGGAAATATGACAAAAGATCTGGCACTCATCACAACAATGGAACATCCAACAGTATTAAACAGTGAAGAATTTATCAAAGCGATTGCTGAAAGATTATAAGAAAAAGAAAGAACTGGCATTATTGTGCCAGTTCTTCCCATTTTTCATACAAAATTTCTAGTTCTTCCTCGTTTGTATTCTTTTCAACTGCCAGTTCCTGACATTTGACAGAATTAGAATAAATATCTTCTTGTGTCATGAGTTCATCAATTTCTACGTTTCTTTCTTCTAAAATGCTGATGCGCTGCTCTGTCTTTTTAAGTTCATTTAGTCTTTTTCGTTCTTTGGCCTGTTGTTCTTTTTGTTCCTGCCAACTTAAGCGACCGGAAGATTCCTCTGTTTTATCCGAGGACGAAAGGGTCGTTGGTACAGAAGCATAAATTGCGGTAAGAGCTTCTTTCTTTTCGAGATAATAATCATAATTTCCGATGTAGTTAACAAATGTCTGATTTACAAGCTCCAATATTCGTTTGGCGGTTTGGTTAATAAAATATCTGTCATGAGAAACGTAGAGGACAGTTCCTGTATATTCATTGATTGCTTTTTCGAGAATTTCTTTTGATGTAATGTCCAGATGGTTGGTAGGCTCGTCCAAAATTAGAAAATTTGCTTCTGAAAGCATTAGTTTTGCGAGAGACACACGGCCTTTTTCACCGCCACTTAAATCGCTGATCATCTTATACACTTCATCACCTGTAAATTGAAATGCGGCCAATGTATTTCGAATTTGTGTATTTGTAAGAGATGGATAATCATCTGAAATTTCGTCAAAGATGGTTTTATTATCATGGAGGACATGGTGCTCCTGATCATAATATCCAATTTTCACTTTTGACCCAAGGGTGAATTCCCCGGCATCTGGCTCTACAACTTGATTTAAAATTTTAAGAAGAGTAGTCTTTCCAGTTCCATTATCTCCGATAATGGCCACATGTTCTCCACGTTTGATTTCAAAACTAATGTCATGAAACAGAACCTGTTTGTCATAGGATTTGGAGAGTTGCTCTACAGTAAGAACATCATTTCCACTGATGCAAGATGGTTCTAAAGAAAAATGCATTTCTTTTGTTGAATCCACAGGTTTTTCTAAAGGTGTGATACGATTAAGCATTTTTTCACGGCTTTCAGCACGTTTGATGGATTTTTCTCTGTTAAATGAGCGTAATTTTTCAATGACAGCTTCTTGATGTTTGATTTCTTTTTGCTGATTCAAATACTCTTTTAACATGGCATCACGAATGAGTTGTTTTTTCTCCGCATATGCTTTGTAATTTCCGGAATACATGCGCATTCTTCCATTGTCGATTTCTATGACTTTTGTGACAACACGGTTAAGGAAAAAACGATCATGAGATACGATAAATACGGCACCTGGATAGTTGATCAGATATGTTTCGAGCCATGTGATAGAATTTAAATCCAAATGGTTGGTAGGCTCGTCCAAAAGTAGGATATCAGGTTTTGTTAAAAGAAGTTTTCCTAGGGAAACACGTGTTTTTTCACCGCCGGAAAGAGTGTCTGTTTTTTTGTTAAAATCTTCTTCCTGAAATCCAAGACCTTTTAAAACGCCTGTTAGTTCACTTTCATATGCGTATCCGTTTTCTGATTCGAAACGAGACATAAGCCTGTTATATGTATTTAAACGTTCTGCAAGTTCTTCGCCGTTTAATTCCTTTAGCTCGTGTTCTATAGAACGAATTTGTTTTTCGAGTTCTATAATATCTGCTTTTGCGGTTTTTACTTCTTCATATATGGAACGACCGCTTACAAGATTTTGCTGTTGCGCGAGATAACCGATGGTTTTTCCTTTTGTAAGGATTACATCACCACTGTCTAATGGTTCTTCTTTCATGATCATTTTCAAAATGGTTGATTTTCCGGCCCCATTTACGCCGACAAGTGCGGCTTTTTCGCGGTCTTCAATGTGGAAAGAACCATCTTTTACAATAATCTGTTCTCCAAATGATTTATTTAAATTATGGCATGCAAGTATCATATGCAACCTCCTAAACTTCTTTTTTACATATTTATTATATCGAAAAAACCATGAAATACAACTAAAAAAATTGACTTTACAGTAACAATTCTATATAATTAAATTCGGTGCTATATAATAATAAAGAAGATAGTATATAATTTTTGCGAAAATATGAAGTGCCATATATAAAAAACGGAGGATAAAGATTATGGAGGATAGGACAATATCCAAAGCAGTAATCAGTCGTTTGCCAAGGTATTATAGGTATTTAGGGGAACTTTTAGATGTTGGAGTGGAGAGAATTTCTTCAAACGAATTAAGCAAGAGAATGAATGTAACTGCTTCACAGATTCGACAAGATTTAAATAATTTTGGAGGATTTGGACAACAGGGATATGGATATAATGTGCAATATCTTTATTCAGAGATTAGTAAGATATTAGGGTTAGACAAAAAACATAATGTTATCATTATTGGTGCAGGTAATTTAGGACAAGCAATCGCTAATTATGAGGCATTTGAAAAAAGCGGATTTGTTTTAAAAGGCATGTTTGACGTGAACCCTGAATTAAAAGGACTTGAAGTTCGTGGAGTACCTATATGCATGATGGATGAATTAAAAGAATTTGTAAAGAATCATGATATAGAAATTGCAGCATTAACGATTCCGAAAACATGTGCAAAAGAAGTGGCAGATATTCTTGTTGAAAATGGTATCAAAGGTATTTGGAATTTTGCGCATATAGATCTAAAACTTCCAGAAGATATTGTGGTAGAAAATGTTCATATTTCTGACAGCCTTATGAAACTTTTTTACAGACTTAGCAGTCAGAATAAAGCTAATATGAATTAAGATGATACGAACGTGTAATGAAAGGGGGGAATTCTTTTGTTACACGTTGTTTCTTGTGATATAGTATATAAAGTGTTAAAACGAAGAAATTCGTCTCATTGTTGTATATTCGATAGGAGGGAACGTATATGAGATATCTTCCTACAGGAAAGTGGATGCAGATGGCAGATCAGCATACAATCAATGTAATAGGAATTCCGTCTATGGTCTTGATGGAAAGAGCAGCGCTTAAAGTTGTTGAATCCATGGAAAAGGAAAATTGTGATCTAAAAAAAGTTCTTGTAGTGTGCGGGTCAGGAAATAATGGTGGAGATGGATTTGCGGTTGCAAGATTATTAAAAGTAAAAGGATATAAACCAGTTGTATTTTTCGTGGGAAAAGAAGAGTCTATGACAAATGACTGTAATGCACAGAGAAAAATTGCTGAAAATTGTGGAGTATCCGTTGTAACAGTTAAACCCGAAGAAGAATATACTACTATTGTAGATGCTGTTTTTGGGGTAGGATTAAACCGTGAGATTCAAGGAAAATATCTAGAAATCATAGAATGGATGAATTTAAAATCAGGTTGCAAAGTAGCAGTGGATATTCCGTCAGGAATTTGTTCAGCTACAGGGAAAAAATTGGGAAGTGCGTTTCGGGCAGATATTACGGTCGCATTTGCTTATGAAAAGCTAGGAGAAACAATGCATCCGGGAAATGTTGTTTCTGGAAAGGTTATTGTAGCAGATATAGGAATTGATCGTGGATTTTTTGAGGATAAAGACGTTATATATACGCTCGAACAAAAGGATTTAAAAGAAATTCTGCCAACAAGAAAAGCTGATTCACATAAGGGAAGTTATGGAAAAGTTCTGATGATCACAGGTAGTAAAGGAATGTCAGGCGCAGCTTATTTGAGTGCAAAGTCAGCTTATGTGACAGGAGCTGGATTAGTACAAATTTATACATCAGAAGAAAATAGAGAGATTCTTCAACAATTACTGCCTGAGGCAATTATTTCCACGTATCAAGAGTATGATAAGAAGCAGATTGAAAATCTACTTACGTGGGCAGATGTGGTCTGTATTGGTTGTGGACTTGGTCAAAGTGAACTATCTGACAGGATACTAACTACGGTGTTATCTAAAATTCATAAGCCTTGTGTTGTGGATGCAGATGGAATCAATCTTCTTAGCAGACACAAAGAGTTGTTGACGAAAGAAAAAATGCCACTGATATTGACACCACACATGAAGGAAATGACAGGTCTTCTTGGGTGCTCAATTGAAGAATTAAAGAATACACGATTCGAGAAAATTACAGATTATACAAAAGAACATGGGGTAACTTGTGTATTAAAAGATGCAAGAACGGTTGTTTCAAGAAGGGGAAAACCCGTATTTCTTAATACAGCAGGAAATAATGCCATGGCGAAAGCTGGATCTGGAGATGTTCTTGCAGGAATTATTACAGGATTTCTTGCTCAAAAAAAAGAAACATATGAAGCGGCGACAGGGGGAGTGTATTTGCATGCCTGTGGCGGTGATGAAGCAAAAAAAAGGAAAGGATCTTATAGTGTTCTTGCAGAAGATCTGATAGATGGAATCGCAGTTTGTATAAAAAAAACAGAGGAGAGTTAAAGTAGATGAAAAAATACAGCAGAGTATTTGCCAGGATTGATCTGGATGCAATTTCGTATAATATGGAACAAACCAGAAAAAGAATCGGAAACGATGCAAAGATCATTGCTGTCATAAAAATGGATGGATATGGACATGGTTCAGTTCCAATCGCAAAAATGTT
>RCNI01001296.1_pt1 | contig 13657 bp, 13 predicted proteins | sample 2041151 | NCBI WGS metagenome assembly RCNI01 (sample SAMN09708214, study PRJNA481090) | feces metagenome | isolation source: feces | place: Antarctica: Albino Rookery | reverse complement strand
AAAGGTAAGTGCTCCAAAGCCCAAAAAGAGGCCCGCACTCAGCGGCTGCTTGGGTTTGATCGGCATGGCATCTCCCGGCAGAAAGCTCCAAATGAGCATGGCCAGCGGAAGGCCCAAAGCATATGCGCTGATATCATTGATCAGCAGCATGGTCACCGGGCTCGGCGCTCCCCACGGGTAAATCAGCGCACCCAATATATTTACAGCTGCGATGTTCACGCCTATCATCAGCACCAGACCCAGCGCAAAAAGACTTACGGTTTGGCGAAAGCCGACCGGTCTTTGTTCTTTCATTTGCAACACTTCCTTTCTGTTTGTTCCAGTTTACCATACAAACTGCGATTTTTCCACACCGTTGAAAGCCCTGTCGCAAAATTCACACTCCCGCCCATTGTTCACAAATTTTTATTGTATTCACCCTATGAATGGGCTATAATAAAGGCATATACAAGCATGGTATCTCCCCTTTGCCCACGAGCGCGCGGGGAGCGAATTTATGTTTTTAAAGGAGGCCGTTCCCCATGAGAAAATCTGGTAGTTTTGCCGCAATGGTTTTGTTTTTGTCCGCTGCTGTCGGCGCACTGACCGCCGCATGGCTGTATATCCGCCGCCGGGAAAAGGAGCTGGACGAATACGAACAGCTGCTGTTCAACGATGACGACGATCTGGACGATTTCGACGACGATTCGGATGACGTTGATGAGGATCTGGATGAGCTGGTCGAGCTGGACTCCTTGGATGACGAAGCCCTGAGCGAGGACAAAATCATCCGTGAGGTTTACGGCGACGAGGAGCCGGTTGCAGAGCCTGAAACCGACACCGAGACCGAGCCCAAAAACTAATCAAAGCCTTTTGGCCCGCACTTTTTACAGTGCGGGCTTTTTTGTTTGCCCCGCTCTTGCTGCAAAACGGAAATTTCTTGTTTTTCGTTGGCTTTGCGGCAAAATATGCTATAATCTATTGCATATTCAAGGCCACGGTTTTGAAAATTTTGTGATGCGGAGGAAAAAGAGTGGATTTCCTAAATCGTTTTGTGCAGCGGCTCTGGCAATTTATAAAGGATTTTGCCCTCTGGCTTTTGCTGGTGGCGGTGATCGTAGTGCTTTTGGTAAGCGGTGTGGAAACGCTGCTCTACCGCAGCATTACCCCGGAGGATCTTCCGGCTTGGACACCCCGTTTTGGCGGGCAGGAGCTTGTCTGCACCGAATCCAAATGGTTCGTGCCGCTGGCGGGGCGGTATTTGGGCCGCACCTTTGCCGAGGAGGCCCAGCCTGCGCAGCCTTTGCCCGAGGTGCTTGCGAGCATCCCCGCGCTGGATGTTCCGGCGGCGGCAAAAAGCAGCTTTACCCTGCGGGACGCGGACGGCACGGTGCTGTTTGAGGACACCGCCCAAAAATTCCGTGATTTTTCGTTTGAGACGGACGGCGACTACACGGCCACACTGGTTTTGGAGAGCACCGACGGCTTTCGCCAAACGAACAGCGCCCCCACCGGACACTACACCTATGATTTTAAATTCACTCTGCGCTGCCGGCCTCAGCTCACCCTTTCCACCGATACGGCGGTGCAGGGCAGCGTGGTGGGCGTGCGGCTTTCGGGCATTTTGGGCGACATTCCGCCCATGATCCAGTGTGACCTTGCGCCCGAGGCCACCTTTACCCGGCAGGGGCAGGACTGGGTCTGCTTTTTGCCGGTGAACTACAACCAGCCGGGCGGCGAATACCTTATCAAAACAAAATCCGGCAGCGAAACCGCCGAAGCCACCGTGCAGGTGCGGGGCCGCTCCAAGGTGGAGATCGACTCCTACACGCTGGACGGCACGGCAGCCATTCCCTACATCGGCAAGGCACCCAAAAAGCTGGAACCGCTGTTCTCGATTGCTGACCCGGACATTTACTGGAACGGAGCCTTTACCCAGCCCATCAGCGGCCGGGTGGTTCGGGATTATGCAGTTACCGAACACATCGACCGGCTGGACCCGGTGCTTTTGGCGGAGCATCCCGAGCTTGCGCTGCTCAACCTGTTTGCCCGGTCCCGGCGCAGCACCAATGTGACCATGGCCGTTACCCCCGGCCGCAAGGTGGTTGCCCCCGCCGCAGGCCGTGTGGTATTTGCGGGCGTGATGCACGGCGGCGGACGCACGGTGGTGATCGAGCACGGCTGCGCGCTCAAGAGCATCGTGTATCTTTTGGGCCGCATTGATGTATCCGAGGGGGACCATGTGGCCCAAGGGGACGTGATCGGCACAACGCAGGGCCATGTTTGCTGCGAAATGCGGCTGTATGATGTGCCCATCAGCCCGTGGGAGGTATGGCGCGGCCACGGCGGCCTGTTCTTTTGAGGGCTGATTCCCCCCCCTTTAAAAATCGAATTTCCCCTCGTTTGCAGAGGGGCGACAAACGGCAGCTTCCTTTTGGGAGGCTGCCGTTTTTTGTGTTCCTGCGGGGGCTTTTTGCCGGGTGCTGCGCCCCGCAAAGGATAACTATATCTGAATTTATGTAATATATACTTGACACAAAGATTGTTATATGATACTATTAAGCCACTGAAGGGAGGCTGCTTCATGGCAAAGAACATGGCGCTCAAGCTGGCGCGCACCAAAAAGGATATGACGCAAAAAGACCTTGCCGAAAAAATCGGCGTTTCACGGCAAACCATCAACGCCATCGAAAAGGGCGAATACAATCCCACCATCAAACTCTGTTTAAAAATCTGCTGGGCACTGGATGCCGATTTGAATGAACTGTTTTGGGAGGATGAGCACGATGAAGAAATCTAAAAACAATCTGGACGAAATGCAGAACCTGAAGCTTTTGCAGATCGAGCACACCGGCTGCTGGATCGCCGTCTGGGGGCTGCTTGCCTCCATTTATATCCAAATGGCCTTTGGCCTGAACGAATTCAAGCACATTGGCGGCGAAGCCATTGTTTTGATGGTGGTTTCGGTTTATCTGGTGGTCTCCTGCATCAAAAACGGCATCTGGGACCGCAGGCTCAAGCCGGATTTTAAAACCAACCTGACCATCAGTTTAACGGCGGGCGGCCTGTTCGGCCTTTACTGGTTCATTGTGAGCTACCGCAATTACCACAAGCTGCTGGGTTCGGCTGCTACCTTTGTTCTTATGGCAGCAGCGGTGAGCGCTCTGATTTTGTTTGTGCTCTGCCTTTGCAGCGGTGCCTACAAAAAGCAGGCCAAAAAGCTGGAAGACGAAGCCGAACAGGAGGACGAGGAGTAATTCCCGCAAAAAAACAAAAAGGATGGCGTGATTTTTGCATCACGTCATCCTTTTTTATTTTTGTTTTTGGCTTTAGGGCTGCTGCTGTGCGGCAAGGGTCTCCTGCAAGTGGCGCTGGTAATCGTTTTTTACCGTTTGCGGCCCAAGGATGCGCACCCCGGAGCCAAAGCCGGTAAGCCAGCCGTAAAACAGGGGGCTGACCGCCACTTCCACCTGAATGCGGCCCTTATCGGTGCCCACCGGCACCACGATGATGCCCTGCCCAAACCGGTCGATCATGGCACTGAGCAGCTTCATATCAAATTCCAGCGTTACCCTTTGCACCGGGCCGGAGAACATCCCAAACATGGGCTTTGCGTAATTGCGCATATTGGCGGGGTCATACACCTCCACCCCAAGGCGCACCGCCTCCAGCTGGTCGATGTCCTCCATGCGGTCCACCCGGTAATGGCGCAGACCTTTTTGCTCCTCATAGCCCACAAGGTAGTAGTTTTCGTCCTCCCACAAAAGGGCCCAGGGGCTTACCACATAGCGGTTGCCAAGGCGGCTTTCGGCCTTTTCGACCCGGCCGCTGCGCAGCACCCAGCGCTTATACACAAAGCTCACCTGCCGGTCTTCGGCAATGGCCCGATGCAGCGCGTCCACATTGTAATAGATGGACTCGTTCATGGTTTTGATGCGGCTGGAAGCATACACCTGCCGGTTCAGCTCGGCGGCCTGATAGTCGCTGGTAAAGTCGCAGAGCTTGCGGATCAGATCCTGCGACTTTTTGGCGGTAATAAAGCGGGATGCCTGCACCGAATCCACCAGCAGCTTTAATTCAGGCAGCTCAAACCGGCGATGGTTGAGCCAATATCCGCCGCCGCGGCCCCGGCGAAGCTCCACATCCACCCCTAAGTCACGCAGGGTCTCGATGTCGTCATACACACTTTTGCGCTCCGCGGGGATCTCCTGCTGCCGCAGCTCCTCCACGATCTGATTGACCGAGATGCGGTGCTCTTCATCGGTGCGCTTTGCAAGGATGCGATAGATGGTAAAGAGCTTTTCTTTTTGCTTTTCCGAACGCGCCATATAGGGTACCTCCTTTTATGGATGGCTGGATACTCGAACACCCAGCGTTTGCAGGCAGTTAAAAAACTCCGGCCAGCTTTTGGCCACGGCCTCGGCCCCCTCGATTTGGGCGGGGATGTTGGCCGAAACAGCGGCGGCAGCAAGCGCCATAACGATACGGTGATCGCCGTGCCCCTGCAAAGGCGGCGGCGGTATTAAGGGGCCGCCGGTCACGGCCGCCCAGTCAGGCCCGGTTTCGACTTTTGCCCCGAATTTTAAAAGTTCTGTTTGCATGGCGGCCAGCCGGTCGCTCTCCTTGAGCCGCAGGCGGCCCGCCCCGGTGATAAGGCTGCGCCCCTTGCAAAAAAGGCCCAGCACCATGAGGATGGGGCCCAGGTCGGGGCAATTCTGAATGTCCGCACAAAAGGCATCCAGCGTGCCGTCGGGCCTGCGGATGCGGTGCAGGATGCGGCTGATCTCCCCGTCCGGCTGGCGGGACTCGGGGTCAAGGCCCTCAATTTGAATGCCGCCCCGCACCGCGTTCATCACCTGCAAAAAGGCGCTCTGGCTGTTGTCGGCGGGTACGGTGAACCGGGCGGGCCGATAGGTCTGCCCGCCGGGAACCAGCAGCCCGTTTTGGATAGGCTCGCTCACCACCCCAAACTGTGCCTGCACTGCCCGGGTAAGCTCCAAATACCCCGCCGAAGCAAGCTCGCCCTGCCAAAAAATGCGGCTTTGGCCTTTCAGCAGCGGCAGGGCCAGCAAAAGCCCGGTAAAAAACTGACTGGACACACCCCCTGCAAGGGTGTAATCCCCCGCTTTGAGCGGCCCCGAAAAATGCAGGGCATCGCCGTCCTTAAAAAAGGGCAGCCCCCGCTGCAAAAACAGCTGTTCATAGGGTTCCATTGGCCGCTGGGGCAGCCGCCCGTGACCGATGAGGGTGATTTTTCGCCCCGATAAGGCCAGAATGGGCACCAGAAACCGCAGGGTGCTGCCGCTTTCGCCGCAGTCGATGCAGAGCGGCCCGCTCCCCGCAAAGGGAGAGGTTCCCCAAGCCGCAAGCCCTGCTTTTGTCTGCATGGTTCTTGCCCCCAAAGCCCGAACGGCTCTGAGGGTTGCGTCAATGTCTTCGCTTTGGCCCAAGTTCTGAATGGCCGACTCCCCTTCTGCCAGCGCGGCGCAGAGCACCGCCCGGTGCGCAAGGCTTTTGGACGGCGGCGGCGTGACTTTGCCGCCCACCGGCCCGGGAAGGATGTTTACCCGCACAGCGCCCCTCCTCACAAAGGGCCTTTGGCCCGTTTTTTTATTGGCTGTTTGCCTCAATGGTCTCTTTTAAAAACCGAAGGCCTTCCAGATACCCGTTGGTTCCGTGGCCGATAAAATGCCCTTGGCAGGCCATGCCCGCATAGCTCACCCGGCGGAAGGGCTCCCGCTTTGCAATGTCGGTAAGATGCACCTCGGCGGCAGGCAGACCTACCGCCCGCAGTGCATCCAGCAGAGCAATGCTGGTGTGGGTGTAGGCACCGGGATTGAGCAAAATGCCCTCACAGTCAAAGCGGGCATCCTGCACCGCATCCACAAGGTCGCCCTCGTGGTTCGACTGAAAAAACCGCACCTCCACCCCAAGGGCATCGGCCTCGTTTTGAATCATTTTTAAAAGTGCTTCATAGCTCACCGTTCCGTACAGGTCGGGTTCACGCAGGCCCAAAAGATTCAGATTTGGGCCGTTCAACACCAAAATACGCATAAAGCTCCTCCTCGATGTGGGGCACCGCCGCACTGAACAGCCCGCCGTTGTTTGCAACGCGCAGGTCAGCGGCGGCCTTGTAGAGCGGACGGCGGCGCTTTTCCATGCGGCGCAGGGCCTCCATACTGGTGGAGAGGGGGCGGCGTCCGCCCACCTTCAGCCCCGAAACCTGCCGATCAATAAACACCATCACCCCGTTGCGGCGCAGGGCACGGATGTTTTCTTCCCGTTCCACCACACCGCCGCCGCAGGCGATGACCTGCCCGCTGCCTGCAGCAAGCCGGGCAATGCAGCGGCTTTCCCGCTGGCGAAAGCCCTCCTCGCCCCATTTTTTAAACATCATGGCAATCGAGCAGCTTTCGTCCTCTTCCAGCGCCCGGTCGGCATCCACAAAGGGCCGGCCCATCCTGCGGGCCAGCTTGCGGCCGATGGTGGATTTGCCGCTGCTGGGCATTCCGATGAGGCAGATGTTGGAGCACTGCATCACCAGCCGGCGGTACACCTGCTCCGCCGCCTCGGGCGGGATGGGGATGCCGGTAAATTTTTCGCTTGCGGCACGGGCCTGCTCCACCAGCATATACAGCCCGCCCATGCTTTTTACCCCCAGCTCTTGGGCCTCGCTCACAAGGCGGCTGCGCAGAGGGTTATACACCACATCCAGCACCGCTTCAAGGTTTTTGAAAAGGGCCGGGTCGATGGGCTTTTCGTCTGTGTTTGGGTACATTCCCACGGGAGTGGTGTTCACGATCACCTGCACCGACTGCCGCTGGGCAGCCTGCTGATAGCTCAGTTCGTTCTGTTTGGGGGTGCGGCTCACAAAATGCACTTCTTTTGCGCCCGCCGCTTCAATCACGGCAAGGGCGGTGTGGGCGGTGCCGCCGGTGCCCAAAATCAGAACATCCCGGTCTTTGAACTCCACCCCGGCACGCTTCGCAAGGGCCGCAAAGCCCGCAATGTCGGTGTTATAGCCGTACAGGCGGCCGTTTTTGTTCACCACCGTATTCACTGCGCCGGTTTTTCTGCCGCCCTCGTCCACCTCGTCGCACAGGTCACAGGCAAGGCCCTTGTAGGGGATGGTTACATTCACGCCCCGATACTCTTTTTGAAGCAAAAACTCTTTTGCCAGCTCCGGGGTCTCCTTGGGGATGAGCTGATAATCGTAATCCGCCAGCATCCCGTGGAGCTGAGGAGACCAGCTGTGTCCCAAAACCTTGCCCAAAACGCCGTATTCCATCATTTGCAGCCCTCCTTTTGCCAGAGGGTCCCGTACCGCTGGGTGGCAAGATCCAATATGCCCAGCGCGGTGACTGCCGTTTGCACAATGGCGGCCCTTGGCAAAATGCAGGGGTCGTGGCGGCCGTTGATCTGGAGCTTGACCTCCCGCTTGGTGCAAAGGTCCACCGTGTTCTGCGGCTTATAAATACTGGGGGTGGGCTTGATGCAGCTTTGGAACCGGATGGGCATTCCGTTTGCAACGCCCCCGTTCACGCCCCCGTTGTGGTTGGTTACCGAGCGGATGCGGCCGTCCGCAATTTGCAGCTCGTCGTTGGCTTCGCTCCCGGTCAAATCCGCAAAGCCAAAGCCATCGCCGAAAGCAACGCCCTTTACGCCGGGAATGGCGAACACCAGCTTGGAGAGCACCCCCTCCACCGTGTCAAAAAAGGGTTCGCCCACGCCGCCCGCAAGGCCCAGCACGGCGGTTTCCAGCGTACCGCCCACACTGTCGCCCTCGTCCCGAGCGTCCAGAATGGCTTCTTTCATTTTGCAGCCCGCCTTTTCGTCCAAAACCGGCAGGTCTTTGAGCTGCTGCAAATAATAAAGCTCCTTTAAAAGCTCCTGCTCATCCTGCGAAAACAGCCGGTCGCGCACTCCCGAAATGCGGGCAATGTGGGTGCCCACCCGGATGCCGTGGGTCTCCAAGATCTGCTGGCAGATCAGGCCCGCTGCGGCCAAAGGCGCAGTGAGGCGGCCGGAAAAATGTCCGCCGCCTCGAAAGTCTTCAAATCCGCCGTATTTTTGGTGAGCCGCCCAGTCGGCATGGCCGGGGCGGGCAGGGCCCATCAAATAATCCTCTGAGCGGGTATTGGTATTTTCAATTACAAAAGCAAGGGGCGTGCCGGTGGTACGCTCCTGCCAAACGCCGGACAGGATGCGCACCTTGTCCGCTTCCTGCCGGGTGGTGGTAAGGCCGTTTTTTTGGGCACGGCGCTTTTCCATCTGCTCACTGAGCTTTTTTTCGTCCACTGCCAGCCCCGCGGCAAGGCCGTCCAGCACACCGCCCACCACCGGGCCGTGACTCTCGCCAAAAATGGTAAAGGTAACCGCGTTTCCAATCGTGTTTTTCATTGAGATGCCTTCCTCAAAACTCCCTTACTTGCCCAAAACCAGCTGTTCGGTCGTTTCCAAGGGCACTCGATCCATGCGCCAGCAGCCAAGGCCCGGCACCTTGATAAGGGTGATAAAGCCCATGCGTGCCTTTTTGTCGTGCCGGATGGATTCCATTACCTTTTCCCGGTCGTAGGCAACACGGGCGGGCAGGCCCAAACGGCGGAAGAGTGCCCGCACCCGGCGCTGCAATGCCCGATCCTCGATCATGGGCAGCATACCCAGCGCCACGCACTCGCCGTGATAAAAGCCGTTTTTGCGGCGGCCGGAAACACCGCGCACCGCCTCGATGCCGTGGCCGAGGGTGTGGCCGAAGTTGAGCACGGCGCGCATTCCCTCTTCCCGCTCGTCCCGTTCCACCACCCGCTTTTTGAGCAGCAGGCTGCGGTAGATGATGTTTTCGATCTCCTCATGCACATCGGAGGTCTCGATGAGCTGAAAGAGCGATGCGTCCAGCGTGAGGCTCACCTTGATGGCCTCGGCAAGGCCGTTTACAAAATGCCGCTCGGGCAGGGTTTTTAAGGTGTCCGGGTCCACCACCACAAGGCGGGGCTGCCAAAAGGCACCCACCACGTTTTTGGTGCCGCCCAGATCCACCGCGGTTTTGCCGCCGATGGATGCGTCGATCTGAGCAAGGGTGGTGGTGGGGCAGTTGATAAAATCAATGCCCCGCATATAGGTAGCGGCCGCAAAGCCCGCCAAATCGCCCACAACGCCGCCGCCCACGGCCACCACAAGGTCGCCCCGGTCCATACCGGCTTCCAGCATGGCGCTCACCATAGCGGTGTACTGGCGCAGCGACTTGCTGGCTTCGCCCTGAGGCACAGTGTAAACAACGCCCTCCCGGCACTGGCCGGCCACGGTTTGGGCATATTCGGCAGGAACACCGCTGTCGGTCACCACAAATACCCGGCGGTCAAGGTTTGCCAGTTGGCCCAGATTTTTAAGGCCGCCCCGCTTTATAATGATGTCATAGCTGTTTTTGCCAAGACGTACCGTTAACTTCATGGGAAACTCCTCCGTTTTTATGCTTTGCGCAAAAAGGCTTTGTGCCCCGCTTGCTGTACCGCGCGGCAAAGGCCGTCTTTTTTCTATCAAAGTATACCATAAACGGGGCTTACACTTCAATCTCTTTTCACGGTCTGCACCCCGCAAAAAGAGCGCAAAAAAGCAGCCGCTCCCAAAGGAACGGCTGCCCAAAAATACTTTTTATAAAACCCTTATTCGGCAGAACCGAACTCGGACAGGCGCAGGGCCTCGTTGTGCTGGGTTGCCCAGTTGATGGACCAAGGAGAGGTGAACAGCAGCAGATGATTGCCCTTGAGATCCTCGATCTTGCGGGTATCGCTGGTCAGATCCAGATCCTTGGGGTCCAGCTCCTCGGGATCGTTCTCGATCCAGCGGATGTGCTCATAGGGCAGCTTCTGCATACGGATGTCCACGTTGTACTCGTTCTTCAAACGGTACTCCAGAACTTCCAGCTGCAAAACGCCCACAACGCCCACGATCACTTCTTCCATACCGCCGCCAAGGTCACGGAAAATCTGGATCGCGCCTTCCTGCGCCACCTGCTCCATGCCCTTCACGAACTGCTTGCGCTTCATGGTGTCCACCTGAGTGACCCGGGCAAAGTGCTCGGGAGCAAAGGTGGGGATGCCTGCGTACTGGATCTTCTGCTTGCCGGTGCACAGGGTGTCACCGATGGAGAAGATGCCCGGATCGAACAGGCCCACAATATCGCCCGCATAGGCTTCGTCCACGGTGGCACGGTCCTGTGCCATCAGCTGAGTGGACTGAGCCAGCTTGATTTTTTTGTCGCCCTGAACATGGGTCACTTCCATGCCGCGCTCGAATTTGCCGGAGCAGATACGCATGAACGCAATGCGGTCACGGTGTGCCTTGTTCATGTTGGCCTGAATCTTAAAGATAAAGCCGGAGAACTCCTTCTCCTGCATGGGGTCCACACGGCCCTCAATGCTGTCGCGGGGGAGCGGCGGCAGAGACAGGCGCAAAAACTCCTGCAGGAAAGGCTCCACGCCGAAGTTGGTGAGAGCGGAGCCGAAGAACACGGGAGACAGTTCGCCGCAGTCCACAGCTTCTTTGTCGAACTCATAGCTTGCGCCGTCCAGCAGCTCAATGTCCTCAGCCAGCTTTTCACGCAGGGGGGCGGTGATGATCTCGTCCAGACCCGGATCGTCCAGACCCGCTTCGGTCTTTGCAACCACCTTCACGCCGTTTGCCTTACCGTCAGAGGAGAAGGCCAGAATGTGGCGGCTGTCACGGTCGAACACGCCCTTGAACTCTTTGCCGCAGCCGATGGGCCAGTTCATGGGATAGGTGCGGATGCCCAGCACCTCTTCGATTTCTTCCATCAGGTCAAAGGGGTCACGAGCCTCACGGTCCATCTTGTTCACAAAGGTGAAGATGGGGATGTGACGCAGGGTGCACACCTTGAACAGCTTTTTGGTCTGAGCCTCAACGCCCTTTGCAGCGTCGATGACCATGACGGCAGCGTCGGCAGCCATCAGGGTACGGTAGGTATCTTCAGAGAAGTCCTGATGTCCGGGAGTGTCCAGAATATTGATGCACTTGCCGGCATACTCAAACTGCATCACAGAGCTGGTGACCGAAATACCACGCTGCTTTTCAATTTCCATCCAGTCGGACACGGCGTGGCGAGCGGACTGCTTGCCCTTAACGCTGCCTGCCTGCTGAATTGCCCCGCCGTACAGCAGCAGCTTTTCGGTCAGGGTAGTTTTGCCCGCGTCGGGGTGCGAGATGATGGCAAAGGTGCGCCGCCGTTCGATCTCTTTGCGCATATCGGCCATAAAGACTTCCTCCTCTATATCATAACATTCATTGGATGATTTACACACTCTTACTATTATACATTCAGCGGCGGCTTTGGCAAGAGGAAATCCCCCAAAAAGCCCGGTGTTTTGGGCAAAAAGGGGCGGTGACCTGCTTGTTTTGATTCAAAATCCCGGGTTTTTATGCTATACTCTGGATTGGAACTTCGCGCGAAAGCAAAAAGGTTTCACATTCTTTTCACGCTTTTTTATCGCCTTTTTCACGCTTTCCGCGTATACTTAAAGCATACCAAATGAACAAAGGGCTTTTGAGGCGGCAAATGCCGCTCCCCTTTTCATCTTTTGAAAGGACCTGTGACACATTATGGAAAACAAGTGGGAATACGATTATTCCGGTATTTACCAGAATCCCTACACCCCCAATAACCCCACCCCGCCTTCCGGACCTTTGGGCGGCCCGGACCCTTCCGCTCCTGCGCCTCAATCCCCTGAACCTCCCAAAAAGTCGGGCAAGGGCAAAAAGATCGGCCTGTCGGTGCTGGCTCTGGTGCTGGTTGGCGCCGTGAGCTTCGGCGGCGGCTTTGCCGGCTACAAGCTTGCAAGCAAGGGCAAGAACGACCGGGTGGTCTATCAGGCTGCTCCCCCTTCCAATCTGGGCACCTCCAGCACTTCGGTAAACACCGGCCTTGTGGCGGTTTCCGAAGCAGTCGGCCCGAGCGTTGTGGTGGTCACCACCGATAAAGTGGTGATGGACAACTTCTGGGGCGGCACCCGTGTGGTGAGCGGCGCCGGTTCCGGCGTGATCTACACCGCCGACGGCTACATCATCACCAACAACCACGTGATCGAAGGCGCACAGAACATCACCGTAAAGCTGAACGACGGCACCGAATACACCGCCACTCTGGTGGGCAGCGACCCCCAGACCGACGTGGCTGTGATCAAGATCGACGGCACCGGCCTTGTGCCCGCTGTGCTGGGTGATTCCGACCACGTTCAGGTGGGCGAAGAGGTCATCGCCGTGGGCAACCCCCTCGGCACTCTGGGCGGCACCGTTACCAACGGCATCATCAGCGGCATGAACCGCTCCATCAACATCGGCGGCCGTGAAATGACCCTGATGCAGACCAACGCCGCAGTCAGCCCCGGCAACTCCGGCGGCGGCCTGTTCAACGTGAACGGCGAACTGATCGGCATTGTGAACGCAAAATCCGCCGAGGAAAACACCGAAGGCCTTGGCTTTGTGATCCCGGTGAACACCGCCCGTCAGGTGGCACAGGATCTGATCGAAAACGGCTTTGTGACCGGCCGCCCCATGCTGGGCATTAAGGTTCAGACCATTGCCGATCCTCAGACCGCAATGCAGTTCGGCGTGCAGAGCATGGGTGTTTACATCATGGAAGTCACCCCCGGCTCCGGTGCCGAGGCTGCCGGCCTCAAGGTGGGCGACCGCATCCTGTCGGTTGGCGACAAGATCGTGGAATCCTCCGACGATGTGCTCAACGCCCTCAACGGCTATGCCGCCGGTGACGAGGCAGTGCTGCGTGTGGTGCGCGGTCAAACCATCATCACCGCAAATGTAACCCTGAACGAGCGCCCCTCCGACAGCAACTAAAAAACAGCAAACACAAAATCGGCAGCACCCGCACTTTGGGTGCTGCCGATTTTTTAAAATTTTTCAGAATATTCTGTGCCGATTCACAGTATCTTTTGCGGCCTCATCCATGCTATAATCAGGGCAGCAGACGGCCCGTGCAAAAACGGGCCGCTGGATATTTTGGAACGGAGGGCAGACTACATGACAGACCATCACCTCAACCTCAGCAAGCTGAAGGATCAACTCGCCATTTCCAATATCATCAACACCATTTATCTTGGCATCTTCTGCTTGATCGCATCGGCCGCCGGGGGCAGCATTTATTACTGCCACACCGTCGCCCAGTCCATGCTGGAGGATGCGCGCACCGCTGACGGCAACAGCTACATGGGCGGCTATCAGTTGATGGGCGGCCTTGTGGGCGCCGGGTCAATGGCCATCATCGAGGTAGTGCTCGGTGTTTTGCTGCTGCTGTGCGCCCTGTACATTGCCCTGTTTTTGGCGGCAAACATCGGCGGCTATCGGCTGAGCTCCAAATTCAAAAAGCAGGGCTGGAACGTGGCACTGGTCAAAAAGGTCAAGTCCAATGCCATTGTAAAATGCATTGCTTCGGTAACGATCATTTTGCCCGCACTGTATTTTCTGTTTGCCGAGCAGTGGGTTTTGGGTGTTGCCATGCTGCTGCCGCAGGCCGCCGTGCTGGGACTTTCGATCCAGTCCATCCGCATGATGCCCAGCAAGGAAAAACAAATCGAAGCGGATATGTGGTCAGGCGAGCTTGAACCCTGAGCCGCTTGCTCAAAAAGGCCCCGCCGGGTTTTGCACCGGCGGG
>RCNI01001331.1_pt1 | contig 13659 bp, 9 predicted proteins | sample 2041151 | NCBI WGS metagenome assembly RCNI01 (sample SAMN09708214, study PRJNA481090) | feces metagenome | isolation source: feces | place: Antarctica: Albino Rookery | reverse complement strand
ATTACCTTCAAACGTTTTTTAGGAGCATTGGTGCAAGATATAGGCGAATAAGAAAACGCCCAAGGGGCATACCCTCACCGCAACTCTACTCATACAAAAAAGAGAAGTTGCAAGAACTTGAAAGCCTTGATTCTAAAGGTAAAATAGAACTTTATTATGCTGATGAAAGTCATGTATGTACAGATGGTTATGTACCTTACAGATGGCAGTTCAAAGATGAGAATGTCTATATTCCATCCCAGAAAGCTGCAAGACTTAATATATTTGGCATGATTACCAGAAGGAATCAATATAAAGGCTTTACAACACAGGAATCCATCAATGCAGACAGGCTTGTGGATTGTCTTGACAGGTTCTCTTTTGAGGTAAAGAAGAAAACCGTGGTTGTCCTTGACAATGCTTCTGTCCATAGAAATCGGAAGATAAAGGAAATGAGAAAAATATGGGAGAATAGAGGATTATTCCTTTTTTATCTTCCACCATACTCTCCGGAACTTAATCTAGCTGAAACTCTGTGGCGCATATTGAAAGGCAAATGGATAAGACTTGCTGATTACAATACTAAGGACTCGCTTTTCTATTGTACAAACAGGGCTCTTGCATCTGTAGGTACGAACTTATTTGTGAATTACTCATATGTACAAAATTAATTTTGAATAGTTACTTATCTTAAAAATCTACTAAGAATATAATTATTCTTGTTTCATCAATTCAAAAGCCTGAAAAGATGCGATATGCGGTTCCGCCTTAGCATCCAAAATTTCCAGCTTCAGTTTCGTTACTGGACGGGCATCGAAACGCTGAATACGTTTATGGCCAATGTTCTCACCGGTACATAGATTCATCCATTTGCCGTCACATTCACCGCTTACCTTATACGAAAGAACACGCTCCCCTTTCGATATATCTTCCATTATAAGAATACGGTCAATAGACTTGGGAGCGGCAAACGATACTTCATATGTTGTGCCGCTGCCCTGAGTAGCTGCAGCAGGAGAAGAATACGAAGCCTTGATAGCCTGACCGAACTCCTCAATACGCTTCACGTCAGCATCGGGAACAAGACCGTCCTTATTGATGACAATACCCAACAACATATTCGTATTACAGCCTACGCTCGTTTCATACTTCCTCATCAGTTCGTCTACTGTGCACATCTTCTCGCCTTCGCCTTCATGCCAGAACCAGCCGCCTTGGAAAGAGCTGTTCCAGCGCAACGTGAAGTCCGATTCACCCGGACACCAGAAAGGGGCATCAGGATTACCATTCAACCCATTGATGACACGGGTACCGTCCGCGTTTGTCGTCGAATCGGCTGTAGCCCAACAAGGATAAGGAGCCACTCCTTCTTCATTGCCTACCCACCGTACCAAATTAGGATGGCCATAAGGACCTTGGAAAGCTATCGCATTAGGCTGGAGTTTCTGAACCAGTGCCAGCACATCAGCGCCACCTTGTTCTTTGGACAGGACTCCTCCATCGAACCAGATTTCAAACAGTTCACCGTAATTGCTCCACAGTTCGGTAAGCTGTTGGGTAACTATCTTGTTGTATTCCTCCTGCGTTACTGGCGCGCCCTCCTGTACAAGTCCAGGATTCTTGACATGCAGGTAGCCATTGGCCGTTGTACTGGCATAGATACCTGGCTTGATGCCATACTTCTTGCATGACTTCATAAAGTCGCTCACGATATCACCCTTCCCGTCTTTCCATGGAGAATGCTTGATACTGTAATCATGTGCTTCGGTAGGCCACAGGCTGAAACCGCTACAATGCTTGGCTACAAGAACCGCATACTTGGCTCCCAATTTGGAAGCCGTCTCCAGCCACTGATCTGTATTCAGCTTTGTCGGATTGAAGACCGACGGTGACGGATGCGTACCCCAATCACTCCATCTATAATCTGGCTTGTAAACTGGCATATCAAAATGAATCAGGACACCGATTTCCGCATCTGCCCACCGACGCTGAATCTCATTGGGCACCACTACCTTCACTTCATTTTTGTGTGTGAGTGCACAGCCCGCCAATGCCAGGAGTGTCAGCCCAGCTGTTATCAAAGTCTTTCTCATAATCGTTATTTTTTATCATTCAATGACATACCAAGTATAACTATTTGCTAGTATCTTCACCTCTAATTCTACATTCAAATTTTCATCCAAACAATAAGAAATTGAAGTTTTCTCCTGTTCTCGAATCATTGCATTTTTCTTTAATCCAGTATAATACATCGGCAATTGAATCTTTCTAATTATATCTTTCTTTGTAGGGTTAAAAAATAAAGCTAATCCTTTTTCTTTTCCCTTAGGATCAACATGCATAATACCATCCCAGTCGCGAGCGTCTGGTTTACGCAAATGAATAATATCACTGTTTAATATTCTACGATATTTTTTATACCATGATATAATTTCCTTTACTACTTTTTTTGTTTCTGGAGTATCATATAGCCGCGGCCCACGATAACAAGCCTGGATACCCGCTCCATAATTTTGAAACATTAAAGTTTTATACTCATATAAATGCTCACTCAAAGGCTCTAATGTTGCAGCTTTTCCTCCTCCATGATACTCAACTAATGGAACAAAGCTCCATAAAGAAGATGGAATTCTTTCCCATGTACAATCATAATTCAACTGTCTCGTATGAATCAACTGACGGTCTCGTGGTAAAGACCAATTTACCTCACGATACCCTATACCTACTTTAGTAGAACCATTCAAAAAATAGAAATCTGGAACATTCAAATAAATCCCATTTTCACACATCCAATGGTATAGTTCCGTAATCTTATAAAATTGATTCCACTGCGAATCTTCCAACCCTTTATGATACTTATGCTTAGTCGAAGCACACACATCACCCGGATATGAGCCATCGTGTTCAAAACACGTCATTCCTGTTTTTTCAAAGAATGTTTTTATTTTTCTGAAATAATCGTATCCCCATTCGCTACTTAAGCAAGGAGAACTTCCAAAGCGCATACCTCCTCTTTTTCCTGTTTTTGGATTTATGACATCTACATCATCGCTAATCCATCGACTAGCCAATAATGCATAGCACCCCATTTCAATTCCTTTACTCTTTGCATAATCAACTAATTCCTTAAATTTATTTATATTATTCTTGGAAATATCTTCAGCATTAGCACCAGAGCCAAAACTAAAGATTATCATTTCATATCCAGTCTCAGCACACTGATCAACTGCTCTACGAACAATATCAGGTTCACTGGATGTAAGATGTAGAAAAATGGGATTTTCAGTTGTCCATGGTGCTATTGTACGATAAAAGTGCCTAGTAAATAATCCTTTCCTCTCTCTATCATCACTATCAAACGGCATTTCATACACACTAAACGAATTAAAGAACCGACCACTTTCTATCTGTTGATTCGGTCCAATCGGAGGAGCTACCTGCAAGATACAAGGTGTTTTAAGAGCATAATTACGCTGAGAAGTATATTCTCTATCCTCAACCCATTTTTCAGTTATATCCGTTTCTCTCTCTGTAAAACATCCATTACAAGCATAATCACTCTCCACATGAATATTAGGAAGCCTAAACCTAGTCGGATCACCACCCCCTGGCGATTCAGGTTCGGCAAAAGCAAGATATTCCAAACAAAAACGATTTATATTAATTGATAAAGAGGAGCCATTTTTCACTTCAAACCATTTTTTTATTACTGGAATCCTATCATATACAGCAAAATGCAATAAAACCTCAACATCTTCCAGATGTTTATTTCCTCGTAATGTAAAAACGATTTCTTTACCTGTAACTGCTTCTTTATTCAAAGCCCATCTACTACGAGCCCATTGGATATTCTCTGTAATTGATTTTATCTCAAAATCTTCAACAATAAAAGACTCGGGAATAGTTTTCAGATCATCCAACCATTCATTTTTCAGATACCCTCTTTCTGGTTGTCCCACCAAACCTCCAATACTCCATTTTTTTCCATCAATCCAAATAAATCCCTCGCAACTTACTGCACGTAACAAACTTTCACCTATCATTCGATTAGTAAAGTCAACCGTAGCAAGATTCGGGAAAATTCTAAACGTACGTGAAACCATATCATTGGCAATAACTATGCCCTTCCCATCGGGAGTTTTATAAATGTCTGCATTTGATTTTTCAGGTGTTAAAAGCCAATCAAACGTGGTTTTATCTGACAGTAAAGTATTTATCACAGGAAGTGTAGAAAGTTTTTTTTCCAAAAATGCGACTGTCTCTGCTGTTTGTTTAGGCCCCTCACCTAATGCTGTAACATCCAAAAACGCAGGTGCTTCACCCTTATAAATTATTTCAGGTGAAAGTAATGTGATAGCATCTCCACTTGCACCATCTAAACCAGAGTCAATTATCAACTCCAACAAACTACCTTTCTCCACATTTGCTTCGACGGACTTAATACTATCTGCTGACTGAATTAGCCCACTATTGTAAATTTCCTTACCATCTAATTTTAAAATAAGAATAACAGATCCTGAAGCAACAATTCCATCCTGTCCTACTAGACCTTCGAACTGCTTTCCATTTTCATTTTTTGAAAATAACAACTTTGTACCATCCACCAAAGGTTGTATAATCAAAGACGAATCGTTTACATTTGCTTTCGTATTTTCCAAACGAATTTGTGTCCTAAATTTTACAGCAGTACCATTTAATTTGATTTTAGCCAAAGTTTTGGCATGCAATCCCAACACATCAGATCTTAATTTTCCGTTTATAATAACATCATCTCCGGTTACAGTTTTACCTTTCACTACAGTGCCATATTCTTGCCATATTTTTGAAAGATCCATTGTCGACAATTGGACTGTATGTTGACCATATATTTCCAAAGCAACAAATAAAAACGTTATAAACAATATATAATATTTATGCATATTAAAAATTTTAAAAAACATTATTCATAAGGATTAAATGTTCCATTATCCCATCCGGAGGTTTGCTCTAACTTTGAATTAGTTTCTATATGCTTTAATGGAATTGCATAAAAATAATAATTATCTTGGAAATTTATAGGGAACTTCTGATCTAGAACTACAACAGAATCTTTAAAATAAGTATCATACTGACTATTTAAATCAAATTGATCAGCAATCTCATTAAAGTCTTCATGAGAAATTTTCAATTTAGGCAATAAGCCATGACGTCTTGTTCCATTCAGTTCAAAAGCAAACATCCGACGACGGCGCAAATCCCAATAACGCTTGCCTTCGTAAGCAAATTCTATTTTACGCTCAGACATAATAGTATTTACCATCTCATCATGAGACATATTTTCTTTCAATCCATACAGATTATTATTCCCCGGTAATATACCAGCTCTATTTCTAATACGTTTAAGCACATCATATGCTTCATCCATTTTTCCAACTTCTACTGCACACTCTGCGTAATTCATCAAAACTTCAGCAAAACGTATTTCAATCCAATCCGTACTACTCCTTTCTGTATAGTATGGTGTATAACTTACATTTATAGCTTTCTTACAATAAAAGCCTGTAGATGTAGGATTTAGTGCTGTATACCCAATGTAATTCCATTGCTTTCTACCAGCCTTACCACTTAATTCCCATAAAACACCATTATGAGCTATTGTAGCCTCAAATCGAGGATCTCGATTCTTCCAATAATAGATAGGACCAAAATCAGGATGATTTTCTATCGATTTTCCATCAATCATTGGATAAGACTGCACCATTTCTAAAGTAGGTTGATTTCCTCCAGCATAATTTTGTGCCTCCGACAACGGTCTTGTATATGCATCCCAAGGATGAGTAAGATTGGGCTCTTGATAACGCTTAACGAACAGCACTTCTTTATTCATTTCATCAAACCACAAATCAGAATAACTTTCATATAAACCATAGCCATTCTTCTCAATTTCTTCAACGGCTTTTTTATTGTACTCATAAGCAATTGTCCAACGTACCGGGTCGTTCTGAGGGTTAAATTGAGGACTAGCATAATACAAAAGAATTCTTCCCTTCAATGCCATAACAGTAGCCTTAGTAAATCGGCCTGAATCATCACCTGTCCAAACCCAAGGTAAAGACTCAAAAGCTACATCAAGATCCTTCAAAATTAATTCAATTGATTTTGACGTTTTCTCACGACTTACATATAAATCATCCGTCAATTTTTGAGGCTCCATTATCATAGGAACTCCGCCATACAAACGGACCATTGTGAAATATCTCCATGCCCTTAAAACTAATGCTTGCGCTTTCAATAGTTCTTTAGTAGCAACATCTATTTCTCCTTGCTCTATACTGGAAAGCAGAATATTGATATTACGAATCTGGGTATAAGGCCAATTATCAATGGAACTAGTAGTTAACTGTCCATACAAGATAGCACTTTCTCCTGTTGCTTCATCTGAATTACCAGCAATACCTGCATCCCATCCAGGGAGATTATCATTATATAGTTTGTTCAAATATGCCTTGGTATAATTGGGGTCATTCCAAACATCCTCCTCAGTAACCGCAGAAAGATCTTTTTTATCCAATGCATCTAAACAACCAGTAATAGTAACAGCCAAACATGCATTTACTAATATATATTTCAGTTTCATAATTACCTATTTTATTTAATTAAAACGACAAATTAACACCCAATGAATAAGAACGCATCAAAGGATAATTCATAATACTTCCATTTTCTGGATCAAAATGCTTAATCTTATCCTGTAAAAGGAACAGATTAGTTCCTGTCAAAAAGAATTTAACCTGTGAAAGTCCAGTCTTAGACAATAATGTCTTAGGCAACTGATAAGAAATATTCAAATTCTTCAATCGTAAATACGATGAGTCCAGAATCCAGAATGTTGAGGGTACAGAAGCACCATTATCATCTCCTGCTCGCGGATACCTCGCATCAACATTCTCAGTTGTCCAATAATCACTGATAACACTGTAAGCTGCAGCTTCCATTCCTGGGTACTCGGTACGTTGGTCATAGAATCGTTTTCCACCAGCTACACCTTGAAACAACATATCTATACTGAATCCCCTCCAAGTAGCTCCCAATGTAAAGCCATAATGCACAGGAGGAGTCGTATGCTTGATAATCCATTCTTGGTCATTCTCATCAATCTTACCATCTGGTTCATCTGAATCGGCTCCACGTATATCACGATAATTCATCATTCCCAGTTCAGGCTTTTTACCCAAAATAGTATAGCCATCAGGCAAAGCATCCAATTCTTCTTGTGTACGAATTATATCTGTAGCAATATATCCCATAGCACGGTCTGTATTAAAACCAAGCTCAGACTTATACGCTCTTAAATTTTCTGCTTCATCTTTTTCTATCAACTTGTTTACGGCATAACCTAAATTAAAGCCAACAGAATATTGAAAATCTTTTCCAACGTTATCATGCCATGATGTTTCTATTTCAAAACCTTTAGTATCAATCTTTGCATAGTTTTCAGCTGGCATTGTTCCACCAAATGTTGTAGGTAAACTGGCCAATCTATTTCCCAAAATATCATAAGTATGCTTATAAAATCCGCCAACACTCAGAGACAACCTATTATCTAAAACCTGTAAATCAAATCCATAATCTACATCCAATGATTTTTCCCAGGTAATTGCCGTATTAGGAATAACATCTGCATATACCCCATCACTCAAAGACCCGAAATAGGCACCATTACTTAATTTATACCGCTGCATCCATTGCCATCCGCCTACAGCATCATTTCCCAACAATCCAACAGATCCTCTTAGTTTCAAATAATCAATAAAAGGCAATCCTTTTTTAAAGAAATCTTCTTCAGAAATCCTCCAAGCTGCAGATAATGAAGGGAAAAAGCCCCAACGGTGTCCTGGTGCAAAATTAACAGAGCCATCATAACGGAAGGCCGCCTCCAATAAATATTTCTTATCATAAGAATATCCTAATCGACCAACATATGATAAACGACCAAACTCTGAACCACTACCATCAAAACTTGAATTTTTAGGATCAGAACTACCAGCAAATATCTGATCTATCGCTGACGAAATAAAGTATTTACGGTTTCCATCTAACCAATCATTAGTACTTTCAGCCTGTTCATACACAAATAATGCATTAACATCATGTTTCCCAAAAGAACGGCTATACGTCACCATTGCATTTAGTTGATAACTTTGGTCACGATTATATTTTTCATATAAGAAATCCCCATCATCTCGATACTTAACTTCCTTCAGTTCATTCGTTTGAATATGGCCATTCGTACCAGTTGTATGGAATATATATAATGGGTAAGGACGATTAAACTGTTTAATAAAAGTATGACGTTCGTACCGATTATAACCTATCTTAAAACTTAATCCTTTTATAAAAGGAACATCATACTTCAATGACACATTAATTTCATAATTGGAATACTGTTTGTTATTATAACCATTTACCCCATTGATGACTTCCAACGGATGCCATGCCAAATAAGTTCCATTAGGCTTACCATCTATGTAAGGAGCAAACAAACCACGCCGCAACAAACCATTATAAAGATTACTCATATTATCACTATCATAATCATAGGTCCAATATGGTTTATGATCTTTTCTTGAATCAGTATTAAATGACAAAGAAGCCACCAAATCTTTAGTAATATTAGCATCAACACTACTTCGAATATTATATTTCTTGAAATTGAGATTGTCAAAAGAACCTGTTTCATAAAAATAGTTTCCACCCAAATAATATTTCACCCTTTCCGTTCCACCTCTTACGTTTATAGCGTGACGTGTTACTACAGGCGACTTCCATGCCATATCTATCCAATCATATTCATGTTCTTTAAAATACTTCAATTCATCTTCAGTATAGTACCGGCTATCCCCCTCAGGTATCAGAGAGTTTTTATAAGCTTCATTCGTATAAACAGCCTGTTCATAAGCATTAAAGACATCAGGAATCTTTGTTGCATCCGAAATACCCACTGAACCTGTATAAGTTATGACTGGTTTACCTTCTTTTCCTCTCTTAGTTGTAACCAATATTACGCCATTGGCCGCTCTTGAACCATAAATTGCAGCAGAAGCTCCATCTTTCAAAACTGAAATATTTTCAACATCACTGGCATCTAATCCATCAAATGCAAATTTATCTCTGACAACTCCATCAATAACATAAAGAGGAGCAGAGCTATTCCAAGTTCCTTCTGCACGAATAGAAAGAGAAGAACCTCCACCTGGCTTTCCAGCTGTTTGCGTAATATTTACTCCTGACAAACGTCCACTAAGCAATGTCGTCAAATTAGAAGCTGGAATATCTTCTATTTTCTTCGAATCCATGGCAGCCACAGAACCTGTCAGATTCACTTTCTTCTGAACACCATAACCTACCACCACCACTTCGTCCAACGCTTTCGAGTCTTCCTTCAGGGTAATAGAATAAGAAGATTTGCCGGTAACCTTCAAGGTATATTCTGTATAGCCGATATACGACACAATCACTACATCACCCTCCTTGACTTCCAGACTGAAATTGCCGTCAACATCAGTAATGGTACCTGTGGTAGAACCCTCTACATGCAGATTCGCACCGATAATGGGCACACCATCTTTGTCCACTACCTGACCTTTAATCATCTTGGTCTGAGCTACAGCAGCCACCGCTTCTGCATTTACAGATTTATGGCTCAAGACAATCTGCTTGTCAACCACTTTATACACAACTTCTGTACCATCGAACAGTTCATGCAATACATCTTGAATATTGCCGGCATCCGTACTGACCGAAACACGACGGTCCACGTCAATCAGCTTACTGTTATACAAGAAATGATAATCAGAATTGGCCTCTATCTCATTCAATACTTCTTCCACGGTAGCATTCGACATCTCTATAGAGATGGGAGACGACTGTGAATAAACATCTTCCGCATGGGCCTGCATCAGAAAACCTGCCAATAATAACGGAGTAATTCGCATACGCATCGGAATTTTAGACAATAAGTCCACTGATGACTTATTTTTTTTGAGAGTTGATAATTTCTTCATAACTTCGCAATAAAATAATTAATTAAAACGTTGATTATTTTGAATGGCCTCTGAAAGGTGAGATGTTCTAAAGGCCATTTCTCAAAAGCAGGAGAAAATGTAAAAGCCTCCTGCTTTTTTTGTTTTAATCAGTCATCCGGCTATGTATCTTCCTTCATTTTCATAATAATCAGATATTTCAAGGTTAAACTTCACTGGTGTTTTCATTTAATAGACGGAATACCCCTATAAATACCCTATGCAAAAATAGATTTTTTTTTGCAGATTTTTCCAATTCAGTATAAACGGTTTTTTTCCTGCCGGGAAATTCAATTTCGCTGACCGGATTTCAGAATTTGCTGTCGAAAGATTCTCGAGCGACAACGAGGAATGAGAATAGGGTAAAAGATGATTGTCAGTTCAGCAATCGAGTATAAAAAAGTAGGGATGAGTGGAATACTCTCCACTCATCCCTACTTTTTACTGATAATTATTTTCTTACGGGTAAAAGCAAACTCATCTTGCCTTTCCGGCTCAATGATGACGCACGATATGGGTGCCGTCGCCTCAAACAACTCCAGGATTTCGGCCAGTGTCTCGGTTGTGAAAGTGGCCGAATAGACATAATCACACAACTCATCACCCTGCAATATGACATCTACATTAAAATGCCGCGAAAGTTTTTTGGCAATCATCTCCATAGGAGTACGCCGGAATACCAGTTTGCCGTCCTTCCAGGCTGTCTCTACTAACAGGTTCACCTTTCTTACTTCTGCCTTCTGAGTGTTACGGCTATAGACTAACTGTTCACTGGGAGCCAGGTCTATGGTCCGGTTTCCTTTTCCAGCCCGGATATGTCCTTTGGCCAGTGTAGCCTTGACAACGGGAGCATCGGCGTACGCATCAACATTAAATTCCGTTCCATAGGCACTGACGGTTATGCCATCGGGAGTCTTTACATCGAAACGGTGCTCCCGGTCCGACTGTACTTTGAAATAGGCCTCCCCTTTCAGTTCCACCGTGCGTTTACCGCCTGTAAAATGCTTGGGATAAACCAAAGTCGACCCGGAATTGAGCCAGACTTCCGAACCGTCCGACAGGGTAAGCTGGGTCCGTACCCCATAGGCTGTAACGGTTTCAAGCTCGGCTCCGGAAAGCGACTTCAACCGTTCTGCCTGCAGATAATAATAAAGGGAAACTCCTAAGAACGGCAACAGCATAGCGGCGGCTATGTTCCGTATCCACGGAAGCAGGAAGTGTTTCTTCTTTCGCGTATGCATACGTTGATGCAATTGCTGCCAGTGACGGTCGGTATCCACCCTCTTCTGAAGGTTCAGCCGTTCCGTCAAATCCAGTACAGACCGGAAATCTTCTGTCATCAACTCATCCAATATTTCTTTATCCTTGTCAATCATACAGAACTCTTTTACTCTAAGACGTATACCTTCCTACTCTACCCTATCCTTACGGATGTAAAAAAAAAGCAAGGAATGGCAAATAATCTTTCAATTCCACCCTCAGAAACTTCAAGGCGCGTGTCATATAAGCTTCGACGGTTTTTACTGAGACACCCTTCTGCTGCGCAATCTCGGCATAGGTTTTTCCTTCAAACCGGTTCATCCTGAACGTAGAGACTACCGGCTCGGACAGTTTCGCCAATGCATTCTCCAACAACTGTTCCAGCTCTACCGTAGTATAAAGGTCGTACTCTTCTTCCTCGACTTCTTCTTCAAGGTGCTTCTCTACCCATTTTCTTTCCACCTCCTGCTTGCGCAGATAGTCCAGACAGGCATTACGGACACTGGTAAGCAGGAAATTACGGACGGAAGTCTGGACTGCAATTTCCTTCCGCCGTACCCACAACTTGTAAAAGAATTCCTGCACTATATCTTCGCAGGTTTCGGGGGCTTCTATAAACCGCTGGGAGAATACGCATAATGGCGCAAAGTAATCATAAAACAAGGAACGGAAAGCTCCTTCGTCATCTTGATAGGAAATCTTTTTCCAGAGAAGGTCTTCCTTTGTTACATGGATTGTATCTTTGCTGCTCATTTTAATTTTCCTTAGATTCTGGCAAACATATTTTGCAAATATATTGTTTTTTCAGACATCTGTCTTGCTTTGCCGACAATTATTTTGCAATTGACTTGAACTAGAAAAAGTTAACAGTTTTGATGTACATAAAAGAGAAGAAATAATGAAACAGTCAACAACTAGAATTCGAAAGACTTTTCGAGATCCAGTTACTGGAGAAAATCGTATGTATGGGCAGACAAAATTACGTATCGCTATGACGAGTTAGAAAAAGGTCCCATCATTGTGGAGTTTTTAAAAGGTTCTCTCAATGCAGAGGAATTCGTCGAGAAATATCATATTTGCTCTGTCCAAACACTTTATGCATGGGTTGGTAAATTCTTAACTCAACAAGAATCTGTATCTTTGTCGGAACAAAACGATATAGATATGGCCAGATAAAGGAAAGATGACCAGATAAAGGAATTGAAAGAGGAACTTAAAAAAGCTCAAAAGGAGGCTGAAATGCAGAAACTACGTGCAACAGCCTATGACAAGATGATTGATTTGGCAGAGGAAACTTTTAATATTCCAATAAGAAAAAAATCTGGCACCAAACAGTAAGTCTGCTCCGCGAGGAATGCCCCAAAACTTCTTTGGGCTCTCTTGCCGGGCTGTTTGGTTATAGCAGACAGTCATACTATAATCGTAATGACAATGAGGATTTTGCAGAAAATGCAATTGAGTCTCTTATTATTGAAAAGGCACAAGATTACAGAAAAGACAATCCTGGTCTTGGATGCGCCAAACTGTACCTTATTATCAAAAAAACCTTCGAGTCTACAGGATGTATGTCTGGTCGTGATGCTTTTATAGAGTTGTTGCGAAGTAACGGACTGATGGTTCAAATCAAGCGCAGAAGGCACTATAAGACAACGGATTCCAGCCACCATTACCATAAGTATGATAATCTAATAAAGGAGATTGTACCTTCCCGACCTAATGAAATATGAGTTAGTGACATAACATATGTAGAGACAGAAGAAGGCGTGTATTATTTGTCATTAATCACAGATGCTTATTCAAGAAAGATTGTTGGTTGGGCTGTAAGTCCTACACTTGAAACAACCTATCCGCTACAAGCCCTGAGAATGACTCTGGATGGTATAGATGAAGAGACTGCCTCTAAACTTATTCACCACTCAGACAGAGGTTGTCAGTATTGTAGTTCTGCATATGTCCATGAACTCAAGAGACGTAGAATCTCCATCAGTATGACTCAGAGCGGTGATCCACTAGAAAATGCCATCGCGGAGCGTGTTAATATAAAAACAGAATGGTTGTATAAAATGAAAATAACGACTAGGGAAGAATGTATCAGAGAGTTGGAACGTATTATCCTGTTTTACAATACGGAACGACCCCATAGAAGTATAGGCATGCAAACACCAGAGGCTGCACATTTGCAGGAAGGTCCTCAAAAAAGATGTTGGAGAAATCCCTGGGAGGCAAAGCTGCCCAGTCCTATGGAATAGGTTTTCTTAGCCATATGCACTTCCTGAAAATAAAATGACGAGATTACCTATAAAGTAACCTCGTCTAAATCTACTTTCAGTGTAGTGCTAAGCCTATTGCTGGCGGGTTG
>RCNI01001295.1_pt1 | contig 13680 bp, 16 predicted proteins | sample 2041151 | NCBI WGS metagenome assembly RCNI01 (sample SAMN09708214, study PRJNA481090) | feces metagenome | isolation source: feces | place: Antarctica: Albino Rookery | reverse complement strand
ATCACCTGTAATTTAGTAGCTTTCCACCACTTTTTATAAATTGATTTTATTTGTTTTCAAAATAAGGTAGTTTGTCAACAAGCTGAAAAGAGAATGGATTCATTCTCTTTTTTTTATTATGTAGAAATAGTATTTTTTTGAAAGTAAGAACTTAATAATTGTGTAAAAACTTCCATTTGTGGCGTAATCCATTTCTTTTTGTGACGTAACAGTTGATGATACATTGTTGTTTTAGGTAAATCAGTATGTAATTCCATTAAAGTATCATCTTCTAATAAGGATTTGACAGTGAAAAAAGGTAGAAAAGAAATTCCCATTCCTTTTTTTAATAGATTAATAATTGTTTCTGTGTTACCTACTTCTAGAATTGGGTGTATTTCTAATCCTTTTTCAGCTAACATTCGCTCTAATATATAACGATATGCAGCATTTGCTTCAGTAAGAATAAAAGGTTTTTCGCATAAAGGGGCAATAGGAATTATTTTGTTATTGTCAAATGTTTGATGTGAAAGGGTTAAGAAAATTACTTTTTCTTCTTGTAAAACATCACATACTAATTCTGAACGATATATTTTTTCATCGAAAGTTAGTACTAAATCTAATTCATTACTAGTTAATTGATTTATAAGTTGTGTTGTTGTACCTGAACGTACAATTATTTCAACGTTAGGGCATATCCGATAAAAATCTAATAAAAGATTAGGTAGTAATCCAGTACATATGGATTCAACACCACCAATTCGTAAAACACCTTGGATTTTTTCTTCTTGTTGCGAAAATGCTAGCGCAGCATTAACTGATTTTAATATTTCGTTTGCATATGGAACAAAAGAAGAGCCTTTTTCTGTTAAATATACATGTTTTCCAATTCTTTCAAATAGTTTTACTCCTAATTCTTTTTCTAATTTTTGAATTTGAATGGTAATAGCAGATTGACTATATCCAGTTTGTAATGCTGTTTTGGAGATATTTTGAGTAGCTGCTACTTTAAGGAAAGTTTCTATCGTTGTAAAATCCATGTTTTCCTCCTTATTAATAAAAATAATAAATATTATTATTTTTATTAATTTTACAAATATATGATTAAAGTATATGATATTTACGTTATGAAATCAAGTAAGAAGGAGTGTTACTGTGAAAGGTAAAGAATATATTTTAAATAGTCAGCAATTGGAGGAAGCGGTAATGAATTTTGTGCATGATTTTTGTGCAAAAAAACATCAAATTCATACACAACCAGTAATTCAAGAAGTAGATGAATTACAGTTAGATAAAATTAGATCAATAGGAATTCCAGAAAAAGGTCGTCCAGTAGAAGAAGTTGTACGTGAAATGGAGAATGAGGTATTCCGGTATTGTGGCGATAATAATCATCCACGTTTTTTTGGATTTGTTCCAGGACCGGCATCATGCGTATCTTGGTTAGGTGATATTATGACTTCTGCATATAATATTCATGCAGGAGGAAATAAATTAGCACCTACAGTAAATTGTATAGAACAACAAGTTATTCGTTGGATGGCAGACCATGCTGGATTTGGAAAAAATGCGGGAGGAATTTTTGTGAGTGGAGGTTCCATGGCAAATATAACTGCATTGACTGCTGCAAGAGATAAAAAGTTGAATGAGGATAATTTGCGTTTAGGTGTTGCGTATGTATCTGATCAAACACATAGTTCTGTTGCGAAAGGATTGCGTATTATTGGAATTGCGGATAGTCGTATTCGTAAAATTCCTACAGATGAAAATTTTAGTATGAAAACGGAGGAACTTGAAGTTGCAATTCAAAAAGATTTAAAAGATGGATATATTCCATTTGTTGTAATTGGTACTGCAGGAACAACTAATACAGGTGCAGTGGATCCATTAGAAAAATTAGCGGAAATATGTAAAAAATACGAGTTATGGTTCCATGTTGATGGAGCAATTGGCGGCTCTGTTTTGTTAAGTGAGAAATATCGTAACCTATTAAAAGGTGTTGAAAAAGCAAATAGCTTAAGTTGGGATGCACATAAATGGTTATTTCAAACATATGGATGTGCAGTTGTTTTAGTACAAAATGTAAAAGATTTATACCAAAGTTTTCATGTTAGTGCAGAATATTTAAAAGATTTAGAGGATGATAATGATTGTTTAAATATGTATGATATTGGAATTGAACTTACAAGACCTGCACGTGGCTTAAAATTATGGCTTACTTTACAAATATTAGGAACAGAATTAATGGGTTCTGCAATTGACCATGGTTTTGAATTAGCAAAATGGATGGAAGAAACGGTTGAAAATTTACAAGATTGGGAAATAGTTTCACATGCACAAATGGCAATGCTTAATTTTCGATATGCGCCTAAAAATTTAACAGATAAACAAAAGAATATGATTAATGAAAGAATTTCTACACGTCTAAATGAAAGTGGATATGCAGCTATTTTTACTACTGAATTAAATGGTAAAACCGTATTACGTTTTTGTGGAATCCATCCAGAGACTACAAAAGAAGATATTTTAACAACGTTAAATATGCTAAATAAATATGCTCTTGAAGAACAAGGAAATGTTCTAAGAGAATCTTAAAAAGGAGAATTTCTCCTTTTTTTATTTTTATCATAACTCGACATAAAATATAAGTTTACTTTGTTATATTTGTATAGGGAGGGAGTAGAAGGTGGAGAGCTATATTGAGGTCTCTTTTTTAAATGGTGTATTCCTTATGTATTGTTCTTTAATATATGCTTCCTATATTATGTTACATCCATTAAATAGTTGTAGTATATGGATATATTCTATTAGCATTTCATTGTTGAGTGTTTTGTTATGGAATAAGAACAGTTATATCTATATTATATGTGTCGAATGCTTATGCTTTTTTTGGTTATTTCGATATGCTAAGAAAACCTATCTTGTAGCATTAATTTTTCGATTTTTATGTATAGGTACTACCTTTGTATTATACGGAGGAAGTTTTCATAATGGTTTTTATTTTGTACCAATACGAATATCTATTGTACTTGTTTGGATGATTTATTTTGGATTTGCAGTGTATGCAAGGAGTCGATGGAGAATTAAAATTTGTGAAAAGAATTGTGTATATCCGGTAACATTATGGATAAATAATAAAAAAATTAGAGTATTAGGCTATTTTGATAGTGGAAATTTACTAAGCTATCATGGTATCCCGGTAGTATTTATGTCAGATTTATATCGGTCATATTTTCAAAGTCAAAGCATAGATATAGTAATGAAAACAGTTTTAAATGCAGATAACATAAAATGTTATCGATGTATGTTACAACTAGATGGATGTAAGCGAAAAGAAGTATATGTACACTTACAAAAAGATTTAAATTTACCTTGTGAATGTAATTTGATTCTAAATATGAAAGTGATGGTGAGTTAAATGTTACGTATGTTCAAGGAAGCATTGAATTGGTTATTTGGATTAAAAGATGATTTGGAAGTTTACTATATGCAAGGAAATGAGGTATTACCAAAACCGTTATCTAAAGAAGAAGAGGAAGAAGCATTAATTGCATTTGAAAATGGAGACGAAACGGCACGAGATTGTTTAATTGAACATAATTTAAGATTAGTTGTTTATATTGCTAAAAGATATGAAACAAATCCAATTTTTATGGAAGATTTGATTAGTATTGGATCGATTGGCTTGATTAAAGCAGTAAATACATTTAAAAGAGATAAAAATATTAAATTAGTAACATATGCCTCTCGATGTATTGAAAATGAAATTTTAATGTTTTTAAGAAAAAAGAGTAAACGTAAAGTTGAAGTCAGTTTTGATGAACCATTAAATATTGATTATAATGGGAATGAATTACTTTTATCCGATATTTTAGGAACAGATGGCGATATTGTTACAAAAGAAATTGAAAAAGAAGAAAATAAAAGAGAAATAATGGAAGCGTTAGCTACTTTAAAAGATAGAGAAAGACAAATTTTACAAATGCGATATGGAATTGAACATGAAGAATTAACACAAAAAGATATTGCAGAGCGTCTGGGTATATCACAATCTTATATTTCTAGGTTAGAAAAGCGAATTATTCAAAAATTAAAAGTACGAATGAAACAGAATCATACTATTTAAAAAAAGACAGAGATGTCTTTTTTTTGTCAAGTATAATATTTTTCCAATTACTTACAAACAAATATCAGCATAAATAAATAGGTGTTTGGGGATACTTCTTGTAGATATAATACAGGAAGGTGAACGCAAATGAGTCGTTATAAAGTGGATATTAATGGTATTCAAACCCAAAACTTAAAAGTCTTAAATAATGAAGATATGAAGATATTATTTCAAGAATATAAAAAAGGAAATATAGATGCGAAAAACGATTTGATTTATGGGAATTTAAAATTAGTCTTATCTATTGTGCAACGATTTCATAATCGGTGTGAGAATATGGATGATTTATTTCAAGTAGGGTGCATCGGACTAGTAAAGGCGATTGATAATTTTGATTTAAAACATGAAGTAAAATTTTCTACTTATGCAGTACCTATGATTATGGGAGAGATTAAGCGCTATTTAAGAGATAATCAAGTAATAAGAATATCGAGACATCTAAAAGATTTATCTTATAAAATTTTTCGTTTAAAAGAAGAGTATATCCATAAATTTCAAAAAGAGCCAACCATTACTTGGCTTGCGAAACAATTAGAAGTAAAAGAAAAAGATATAATTGATGCGATTGATTCAACTCAAAATATTGTATCAATTTTTGAACCAGTTTATAATTCAGATGGAGATGAATTGTATTTAGTAGATCAAATAAAAGATGAAAGAAATGATATAGAAAAAGTTTCTAACTATATGACTTTAAAAAAGAGTATGAAAAAGTTAAAAGGAAAAGAAAAAGATGTGATTTTAAAGCGCTATTATCAAGATAAAACACAAATGGAAATAGCAGAAGAATTAGGCATATCACAGGCTCAAGTGTCTCGAATTGAGAAAAATGCGATTCAAGAATTAAGAAAAGAATTTAGTTTGTGACACATCTATGTAAGACATACATATACTAATTATAGGTGAGAAAATGCAATATAATGATATAAAAAATAAGCAAGTAGTTAATGTTTGTGATGGGACATTAGTGGGCTATGTTGTAGATTTACAATTTCAACCAAATTCATATGAGATTGTAGCTATTTATGTAGAGCCTAAAAAACCATTTTTGAAACGAATATTTCCATGGTTGTATTCATGTGAATATATAAAAATATATACAAAAGAAATTGAAAATATACAAGGATATGTCATACTTGTTCGATATAATTAAAGGTACACTTCGAATGAAGTGTACCTTTATTCATGTTCATCAAGATAAGTTAAGATATCTTGTGCATTTGTTGTAGGATTTGCTTTTTCAAATGTTTTGATAATAATTCCTTGTTCATCAATAATATAAGTGCTTCGTGTAGTTCCCATATAGGTTTTACCATATAATTTTTTTTCTTTCCATACATCGTATAATTCAATAACTTGATGAGATTCATCAGATAGTAAAATAAATGGTAATTCATATTTTTCTTTAAATTTCATATGAGATTTTATAGAGTCTTTACTAATACCAATAACTATACAATCATTTCTTTTAAAAGAATGAAATGCATCTTTAAATGCACAAGCTTGTTTTGTACAGCCTGCTGTATTATCTTTTGGATAGAAGTATAAAACTATTTTTTTTCCTTTGAAATCACTCAATGAAATGAAATTACCTTGTTCATCAGGAAGTGTAAAATCAATCGCTTTTGTACCTATTTCTAACATATTTGACATCCTTTCTATCTTCTATGGTTTTATTATATGATAAATAAAAAAAAGAAACAATTTATTTACATTCAAGATAAAATGAAGGTTTTGGAGAACTTGTATTATTTGTTGATATAATGTAGAATTAATACCAACAGGGAAGGATTGAGCAAAATGAATAAAAAAGGTTATCGTGTTGCATTATTTTGTGAAGAGATACGAACACATCGTGCAAATGATATTATTGGAAAAATACGAAAAAAATTATATGAAAATGACTGTTTATTAAATCTTTGTGTTACGGAATCGAAAGCAGAATTAGAACAAGCATACTGTAAAAATTGTATTGAACAGAAAATGGATGCTGTAATCGTAATGCATTGCTCAAATGATGAATTTATTCTAGAACAATTTAAAAATGTAGATATTACTGTATTGTTTTTATGTGAAACTAAAATAGGGAATAGTGTAGTTATTGATGAAAAAAGTGCAGCTATAGTGCTTGGTGAATATTTAATGAAACATGAGCATTTAATGATTCGTTATATGGGAAGTGATTGGCGATTAGCTAATACACGTATTGAGGGGATTAAAGAGGCATACAGAAAAATGAAACAACCACATGATTTTGCAGTTAAAATCAGTGATGGAAGTTATTTAGATACATTTGAAAAAATGAAAGAAGCATTTGCTGAACAATTAGATTTATTAATTTTAGAAGATGATATGTTTGCTATACCATTTGCTAAATATGTATTAGAGTATCATATTGCAGTACCACAAAATGTATCGGTCGTTACATTTGGAGGAAGTGATTTAACACGTATTATGAGTCCTGTAATTACTTGTGTAGTATATGATTATGATGTATATGCAGATGATGTAGTATCAAGTTTAATTGCTTTAATGGAACATAAAGAAATGCCTGCAAGACATTCTATGTTTTATATTCAAGAAGGAGATAGTATTCGATAATATAAAGTACCTTTCAGACCGTTGAGAAAGTCGCTCACTGAGCAGACTTTGTCATTCGGTCTTTTTTTTAATCCCCACTATGATATAAAAAAGATGATTTCAAGGTATTTTTAACCTAAAATCATCTGTAATTTAGTAGCTTTCTACCACTTTTTATAACTTGATTTTATTTGTTTTCAAAATGAGGTAGTTTGTCAACAAGCCGAGGTTCTTTATATAAAGTACCTTTTATTATGTTTATTTGAATCGGTAAAGGATAAGAAAAGTTTTATATAAGAGATAATCTTTGAGGAATTGATTAGGAATCTATTTTAGGGAATGATTTTGTAACCAAATGTTGATTATTTCTTGATATGCATTAGCTTTTTCTATTGCGATATCCATATAAATTTGAGTATTTCTAGATTCATACATCATTTGTGCCCAATAACACCACAATGCATCCTCAAAGGCTTCAAATGTTACTAAGTCTTTTTTTATAGTATCTGTATATTCATCAAAATAAATAGAGAAAAACTTATTTCTATCGTTTTTATCATGAATATTATTTTCACTTAAAAATGAGATTACGTCAAATAGTGGATCGTTGTTTGCAGCATATTCATAATCAATTAAATAGGTTTTATTTTGTGTAAATAATATATTACCATCTACCCAGTCATTGTGGCACAAAATTTCAGGTCGATCCATTTTCTGTATTTCATCTATAATAGAATCTAAATATGGAAATTGAAATTTAGGGGAATGAACATTATTTTTATATTTATTTAATACTTCAATAGGAGCAAATGAAACATCTATTTTTTTATTTAATTGGTGGAATTTTTTCATTAGTCTAGCACAACGTTCAATTTTATCTGGGTAAGGACATTCTGAAAAGGTATATGCATTTTCTAAATATTCAGTAACTTTATATCCGCTGATTTCGTCATAATAAATAGTGTTTACGTCAATGTTACAGTCTTTGATTGCTTGTAGTGTTAGTGTTTCATGATGTCGATTTACGATATGTTTGTTATCTTCATAAGGAACTCTTAAAACATATTTTTTATTATTTGTTGTTAAAAGATAATTACGGTTCGTTAAACCCTTATTCATATCTTCAATTTTTAGGTTTTCATCATAGAGTAAATAATCTAAAAAATTTGTATTCTTCATTATAATCACCTTTATTATCATAGCATATTTATACAAAATTTGATAAAATAAATAAATAGAGAAGGTGAATAGGTTGAAAAAAACATTACTGACAACATGTAATGCAAAATATATACATAAAAATTTAGCATTAAGATGGCTTTATGTAACTTGTCCACATCAAGAAGATGTGTATCTTAGAGAATTTATTATTAAAGATGATCCTAATAAAATTATTCAGGAAATATTAGATATGAAAGTGGAAGTTGTTTGTTTTAGTTGTTATATATGGAATATTGAACTGATTAAACAACTAATAAAAATGTTAAAAAAACAAAATCCAAGTATTCATATTGTCTTAGGTGGTCCAGAGGTAACTTATGAATCTTATGATTTAATTCAACAAGGGGCCAATGCAATCTGTATTGGTGAAGGAGAAAAAAGTATTTGGGAGTACCTTGAAATGCTTGATGCAGATAAACCATATGAAGTAAAAGGGATGTATACAGAAGCATTTCCTAATACAGAATATCAACGTGTCGATTTAAGATGGTTAGAATCATTTGAAAATCCATATTTTTTAGATATGGATCAAGGACAAATGAAAAATCGATATTTATATTTAGAAACAAGTAGAGGTTGTCCATATAGCTGTGCATATTGTTTAAGCTCTGCAGATAATTGTGTGCGAATGTTTTCAGAAGAATACGTTGTAGATTTATTATCTAAAATTGCAGATAGTGAAGTGACACAAGTGAAGTTTTTAGATCGAACATTTAATTCAAATCCTAAACGTGCACTACGTTTAGCAAGATATATAAATACACACTGTATACATCAAGTTTTTCAATTTGAGGTTGTTGCAGAAACATTAAGCGAGGACTTGTTGAACTTTTTTACAAAAGAAGCAGATGTATCTCGGTTTCGATTTGAAGTGGGTGTGCAATCATTTAATTCAAAAACATTATCTAGTGTAGGACGTATTCAAAATAATCAAAGGTTACAAGAAGTTATTCGTCGTATGCGCGATGCAGGATGTATTTTACATGTTGATTTAATTGCTGGATTACCTTATGAAGGTATGGATAGTTTTCATCAAAGCTTTAATTCTTTATTTGCATTAAAGGCAAGTGAGCTGCAATTAGGAATCTTAAAATTATTAAAAGGGACAAGATTAAAACAAGAGAGTCAAAAATATAATTTACAAGCTCAACAAATAGCACCTTATGATGTCATATCAACAGAATGGTTAACAAACAAGGAATTATTAGCATTACATGCTTGTGCAGATGCAGTAGAAAAATTTTGGAATAGTGGAGTTGCACAAGATGCAATTAATATTATGCTAGAACAGAAATGGTTCCTGGATCCATTTACTTTATTTTTACAATTAGGTGAACAGTATTTACTATTACCTAGACCCTATCAGCCACATCAACTATTTCAATGCTTTTATCCAATTTTAAAAGATCATGATAAAAAGGAAGTTGATGCAGTACTATTAATGTCATATTATAAGAAGTTTAAGCAAAAGCCTCATCGATTTACTGATGTATGGATGACGCAATTAGAAAAAAAGCAAGTCTTACAATTCGCATTTGATCAAGGAATTGCAAATCAAAAAGAATTATTTTGTTATGGATTAGTAGATGTAGGATATAAAGATAAAGAATTTGGATATCAATTAATATTATATAATGAATATCAACAATTACCTAAACGGTGGTTTATTGATAAAGAAATAAGAAAAGTAGAGGAGTTATAGATATGAAAGAAATAATGATTGCGACAAGTAATGCACATAAAGTAGAAGAATTTAAAACAATGTTAGAACCATTAGGATATCAAGTAAAAAGTTTGCTAGATTTATCTGAAACAATTGATATTGTAGAAAATGGCGAAACATTTCAAGAAAATGCTTTGATTAAAGCAAAAACAATATACAATACGTTACATATGGAAGTCATTGCAGATGATAGTGGATTAGCTGTAAATGCCATGAATGGTGAACCAGGAATATATAGTGCACGTTTTATGGGAAGAGATACTTCTTACGATATAAAAAATCAGTATATTATTGATTTTTGTAAAGACAAAGAAGATAAAGGTTGCCAGTTTGTCTGTGCAATTGCTTATGTAGATAAAGATGGAAATGAAAAAGTATTTACAGGAACAGTAGAAGGAATTGTTGCAGAACGCATGGAAGGAAAAAAAGGTTTTGGATATGATCCGTTATTTTATTATCCACCATATAAAACAACATTTGCAAATGTTTCGGAAGAACAAAAAAATGCAATTTCACATAGAGGAAGAGCATTATCTCAGTTTATTGCATATTTAGAAGGAGGAAAATAATATGCTACATTTAGTTTTATTTGAACCAGAAATTCCACAAAATACAGGAAATATGATGAGAACATGTATGGCAACAAATACAAAGTTGCATCTAATTCAACCATTAGGATTTTCTTTAGATGAACAACACTTAAGAAGAGCTGGAATGGATTATATTAAAGAATTAGATTATGTGCTATATGACAATTGGGAAGATTTTACTGCAAAGAATCCAAGTAATAATTATTATTATATGACTCGATATGGAAAACATGCACCTAGTCAATTTGATTTTACAAAATGTGAAGGCGATATTTATTTAATTCTTGGAAAAGAAAGCACAGGAATACCAAAAGAAATCTTATCAAAACAATTAGATCATTGTATGCGGTTGCCAATGGTAGCAAATGCAAGAAGTTTAAATTTATCGAATTGTGCTGCAATTATTATTTATGAGGTATTACGTCAGTTAGACTATCCAGGGTTAAGCGATGTAGAAGTTATTAAAGGAGAAGACTGGTTAGAAAAATGATAGAAGTTATAGATCGGTTTATTGATACAAAACAAAAACGCTATCATTTGTTCTTTTTTATAATGTTACTTTGTGCAGGTGTTATTGTAATTCCATATGTCATATTAGGATTAAAGTTAACTTTATTGCATTCGTATGATTCAATATATGATTTATTTGATATGAAAATTTTGCAATATACGTATATTTCTAGAGTTGTTTTTTCATTATTAGGAATGCATTCTTATTCCATTATGGAATATATGGTGGTATTTTTAGATTCTATTCATCCTATAGAAGTATTATCTTTTCTATTAATAGTAATTGGATATGAAGTCTTAATTACAAAAAAAATAGTAACTAGAGTATTGATTTTAGAATGCATTCAGTTTATAGCTTTATTTATATGTATCTTGTTTGGAATTCAATCTTCATCTTTAATGCAGGCTATTGTATATATAAGAATTATTGGAATTATAACTTTGATTGTTAATAGTATAATTTTATTTAATATACTAAAATATTTAATATTAAGAATAAAGCAATATAAGAATGCTTTAAATTATGTTTGTATAGAAGAAAAAGACTACAAAATCTAGAAATAGTTTTTGTAGTCTTTCTTGCTTATTTAAAAGTCTTTTAATTTTTTTAAGCTAGTGGAATTATTTCCATCATTGGTACCACGGATATGTCTTGCACCATCACGTCCTGTAAATGGAATCGCATTTTCAATTAATCCTTTTTCAACTGCTTCAAGTGCTTGTTCATAATCATAAGTTTTACCTTGATTATCTTTAAATTCACTTAAAGTTCCATTATGATTCCTTCTTGCAGCAACAAAACGTGTTTTTTTGTTTGATTCAGTTTTTTTCATTTTTCTTACCTCCTGATAATATTGTGCGTGAGAAAAAACTATATATACTGGAAATAAAAGGAGATAGAAAGATATATCGTGTGTATAAGAATTGAATTTTTTTTATTTTGCGATATAATACATATTATAGTAAAAGAATAGCTTTTACTTAGGAATAAAAGCGAACGTAAATAAATGGGGAGTGGTTTTACTTGGACGGATCCGGATCGCAAATTTTTTTAATTATTGCGTTAATTGCTTTAATCAGTATGTCTGCAATATTTTCTTCAACTGAAACAGCGTTTTCTAGTGTGAACATGATACGTTTAAAGCAAATGGCTAAAAATGGGAATAAGAAAGCAAAAGTGGCATATGGTATTTCTAAGAACTTTACCGCAGCAATTACAACAATTTTAATTGGTAATAACGTTGTTAATATTTTGGCAACATCATTAGCAACAGCTTTATTTACAGAATTATTTGGGCCAAGCGGTGTTGCTGTTGCAACGGGAATCATGACTGTGCTAATTTTGATTTTTGGGGAAATTGCACCAAAAATTATAGCTAAGTCAAAAGCTGAAACAGTAGTGTTAAGAATGGCAAAGCCATTATCATTACTAATTACAATTTTTAGACCTATTTCAACGGTAGTAGAAAAAATCGAAGACGCATGGGAAAAAAGAATGAATATAGAAAATGTCACTGCAACAGAAGATGAACTATTAGAAATTGTATCAACAATTGAACAAGAAGGAGTCTTAGAACAAGAAGAACGTGAATTAATTGAAAGTGTTATTGAATTCGATGATAAAAATGTTCGAGATATTATGGTGCCTAAAGATCAGGTTGTATTCTTATATGATAATGAAACATATGATCAATTAAAAGGAGTTTTAAAGGAGCATAAGTTATCAAGACTTCCTATTATTTCTTATGAAACGTTAGAAGTTGTAGGTATTTTGCGTGTACGTGATGTTTTGGATGCATTACTTGATGGAAAAGAAGTATGTATCAAGGAATTAATGCAAGAACCGGAGTTTGTTACACAAAGAAAAAAACTTCCTGACGTACTTGAACAAATTCAAAAATCAAGAGAACATATGGCAATTGTTGAAGAATCAAAAACATCTCATGTTTTTGTAGGAATTGTAACTTTAGAGGATGTTCTTGAAGAATTAGTTGGTGAAATTTATGATGAATATGATCCATTACCAAATCATGTAATTGAAATTGGACATCATACCTTCGTGATTGATGGAAAGGTCAATTTAGTAGATTTCTTTGATAGTTATGTAGAAGATCAAGAAGCACCAAAAACAAAATCAAGATCATTTGCTGCATGGATTTATGAATTGAATGGAATGCGCAAAGTACGTAAAGGACGCGAACTAGAATTTGAAAATTTTGAAATTAAAGTACTGGATACAAAGGATGGTATGACTACTAGACTTGAGTTACAGATAAAGTCGTTTAATGACGATGATGATTTATTAGATTAGGAGGAAAGTAAAAATGAATATCTTTTTAAAATCATTTAAACCAGAAAATGCACCAAAAGCATTAGGGCCTTATTCACCGGCTGTGAAATTAGGTGACTTTGTATATTTATCAGGACAAATTCCTTTAAATCCTGAAACAGGTGAAGTTGAAGGAACAACAATTGAAGAACAAACACATCGTGTAATGAAAAACATTAAAGCAGTTTTAAACGATATGGGATTAGATTTTAAACATATTGTAAAAACAACTATCTTCTGTAGTGATTTAAATGATTTTGATAAATTAAATGAAGTATATGGTTCATATTTAGAAGAACCGTTCCCAGCAAGAAGTTGTGTACAAGTTGCCCGTTTACCAAAAGATGTAAAATTAGAAATTGAATGCATTGTAATTGATACATTAGTATATGAGCAACAATTAGCTGCGCAACAAAGCGGTTGCTCTAGTTGCGGAGGAACTTGTGACGGAAATTGTCAATAATTGAAAAAGGTAATTCGTTTGAATTACCTTTCAGATTGTTGACAAAGCAGGTCTTATTGACAAGATCTGCTTTTCTTTACGCTTGTAAAACAAAATTATTCGATTCATTAACTTGTT
>RCNI01001294.1_pt1 | contig 13697 bp, 12 predicted proteins | sample 2041151 | NCBI WGS metagenome assembly RCNI01 (sample SAMN09708214, study PRJNA481090) | feces metagenome | isolation source: feces | place: Antarctica: Albino Rookery | reverse complement strand
TGGAGCGGGTACCGGGAATCGAACCCGGGTATCCAGCTTGGAAGGCTGGTGTTCTACCATTGAACTACACCCGCATAATGGTCGGGGTGACAGGGATCGAACCTGCGACCTCATGGTCCCAAACCACGCGCGCTCCCATCTGCGCCACACCCCGAAGGCTTTGTTTCACCGCCGCTCTCTCGCGACGACAATAGTTATTCTACAGTATAGTTATTATTATGTCAACACTTTTTTTAAAGTTTTTTTAGAAAAATTTATCGAACCCTCTGAAACCCTGATAAAACCTATGTTTTCTTTTTAAAAAAAGTGCTAATACATAGGCTTTTTATGTATTAACACTTAGTTTTTTTAATTTAATTCTAATTAAACAGAAAAAAATCTTATATCTATATTTTCAGAATCTACATTCATAAAAGCTATACTTGCTTCTCCATCTTTAGGTATTGATGGACTACCCGGATTTATTATCCACATATTTCCCTCTTTTAAGGCTACTTTTCTATGAGTATGACCAAAAATCACTCCATCTACCCCTAATTCAAATCCTCTATAGTAAATTTTATCTAATCCATACTTAACTGTATATTTATGACCATGAGTTATTAGGAATTTTTTGTCTTCAATTTCAATCACTTGTTCAACTTGCCCATTTCTTTCATAGTCACAGTTTCCTACAACAGAATATACCTTTCCATTAAAACCTTCACTTAATAACTTAACATCATTTATATTATCTCCTAAATGTATAAGAACATCTGAATCCTTTAGTAAAGTTTTTATATATTCAATAACATGAGTAACTCCATGTGTATCACTGACTATAGCTACTTTCATTTCTTCTCCTCCTATTTAAGTATCCCTTTTAAATTATCCTTTAGTTTTTCTAAAGCTCTTCCTCTATGGCTAATAGCATTCTTTTCATCTGAAGTCATTTCTGCGAAAGTTTTTTTGTATTCTGGTACGAAAAATAAAGGATCATATCCAAAGCCTTCATTTCCACTTAAAGCTTCTAAAATTACCCCATAACTTTTTCCCTCTGCTACTATTTTTTCTCCTTTATCTGTAACTGCAACTATTACACATATAAAATTAGCTTTTCTTTCATCTTCTTTAACATTTTTTAATTCCTCTAATAATTTCTCATTATTTTTAGAATCATTTCCATGTTCCCCTGCATATCTAGCAGAATATATACCTGGCGCTCCATTTAAATAATCTACTTCTAATCCTGAATCATCAGCCATTACAATAAAATCACTTTCACCCTTACTAAGTAAATACTTTCTTATTTCATTAGCTTTCTTAAAAGAATTTTCTTCAAATGTTTTTCCGTCCTCTTCAACATCTATATCTATTCCTGCTTCATTTAAAGATAATATGTTTAAATTAAAATCTTTTAATATTTCTTTTATTTCTTTTACCTTATGTGCATTATTACTTGCTAGTATAAATTTTTTCATTTTACTCTCTCCCTGTTCCGATCCATAAAGAATCTGTCTTTAAAGCATCTTTTTGTGCTTGTATCATTTGTTTTGCTCCCTTTTCAGCAAGATTTAATAATTCATCTAATTCTTTTCTTGAAAAAGGTCCAGCCTCTCCAGTTCCTTGAATTTCTATAAATTCTCCCTCTTCTGTCATTACAACATTCATATCTACTTTAGCTACATGGTCTTCTTCATAGCATAAGTCTAATATTTTCTCTTCCCCCACTATTCCAACACTTACTGCGCTAACAAAGTGTCTTATAGGATAAACATTGAAAGGTTTCTTTTGATGAAGTTTATTTACAGCATCAACTAATGCCACAAATGAACCTGTAATTGAAGTCGTTCTAGTTCCCCCATCAGCTTGAAGAACATCACAATCTATCCAAATAGTTTTTTCTCCTAAAGCTTTCATATCTACAGCCGACCTAAGAGCTCTTCCTATAAGTCTTTGTATCTCCATTGTTCTTCCATCTATTTTAAGTTTATTTATATCTCTTTGTTTTCTGCTTTGAGTGCTTCTTGGAAGCATGTTATATTCAGCAGTTATCCACCCTTCTCCAGAACCCTTTAAAAAAGGTGGAACTTTCTCTTCTATTGAAGCAGTACATAATACTTTTGTATCGCCAACTTCTATTAATACAGAACCTTCTGCATATTTAGTAAAGTTTCTTGTTATTTTAACTGGTCTTATCTGTTCTTTTTTTCTTCCACTACTTCTCATTCAATATCTCCTTACCTTACTTTATTTTCAAAACACTAATTATAAGAATAGTATATTGGTTATTTTATCCTTTATCAACATGGATTATATATAAAAATTATACTCATAAAATGTCCTTTAAAGCTTTATTTCATCTAAAAGTATTATATACTCACTAGGTAATATTTATAATAAAAATTCATATTAATATATATAAGAAATAATATCATGAGGTGAATTATTTGAAGTATATAGGTTCATTCTTCAAAGCTAATTCTCTTTCCAAAGAAGAGATAGCATCACAATTACTTTTTCTTTCAAAAGAATCAGTAAATCATATAGTACTTGAATCTAGATGTGGAATATCTACAAATTACAAAAACCTTAAAGAAAACTTTAAAAAAGATGAGATATCATTCTTTAAAAATAATACTCCCTTAATTTGTATATATAAAAAAGCAAAGCCTAATATTTATTCTTCTAAGTATTCAAAAACTTGGGATGATACCACCTTTAAAAAAGATATTCCAATTTCATCCAATGCATTAATGACCCTTTCTCTTTTAAGACTTTGCTCTTACTATGAAAAATTTAAAAATATTAATAGTTCACTTTATAAAAGAGCTGCCTTTTATAAAAATTTAAGTAAGCTTCAACTGGAATTTTACTATACCTATTTAAGAAATCCAGAAGGCTTTTTTGTAAACAAAAAAAATGATGAGTCTTCTTCTAAGTCTGGCTTAAATATAAGTGAAAAAGAAGATGAAATGTCTTACTCAGATCAAGCATTAATGATGTTAGCTTACTATATGTATAGTAAAGTAGCCTCTAAAGATTCTGATAGCAAAACCTATAAAGATTTTGCACTTCAAATATTAAACATGTTTGTTAATTTTAAAGAAGAATTATACTCACTGTCCTTAGATGAATGTTGCAAAATAGACTATTGCTTAAATAACATGCTTCTATATTCAGATAATGAAGATTGTAAATTATTGGTTTTAGATTTGTCTGATTTCATATTAAACAAATATTATGAATCAAATAGCACATTTTCTAACCTTGAAACAACTTCTCTACTAGCTTTAAATATGTATTTAAGCTATAAGAATACAAACATACTTATATTTAAAGATGCTTACTTAGACTTAATTGAGCTTTTTGGCAATATGTTTAATGATGAAAAGGGAATAATCGTAAAAGGAACAGATAAAAAAGAGTATAAATATACTAACATGGAAATATGCTTATATTTAACTAACCTTTTAATGTCCTTTGATTTAGATGAGGATTCCTCAGATAAAAGAGAAAATATAATATCTAAAGTCTATAAAAATTATATAGTTAACTCAGGAATAGTAACTAGTTTCCCTGATGCTCCAAATTTAGATTCTCATGAAAGATATAAAAAGTTCTCTTTAAAGCCTGATGATTTAATTGATGAATCAATGTTTAGAATGACTAATGCTAATAGCCCTGAACTTACAGGATTGGCACCTATATTCACAAAAAATCTAAAGTACTCTACAAAAAAATCAATTTTCACTTCAGATAAAACTACCTTTGATAGTACAAAAAATATGTTTATATTCTTTGTATTTATAAATAGTTTTATTGATAAATATATAGATTTTATTACTGATACTCCTAAAGAGAAAAAAAATGCTATGTTAGTAGAAGAAATAGGATCTTTAAAGGATGTAAAAATAAACAAACTTCCTAAATTAAACAATTCCAAGACTCCTATAGTTCCACTTGATGCTGGAGAATCAGACTATAACTCTATAATTAATCAAGATCAAGTGCATGAAATTTCTCCGCCACCAACAAATCCAAACTTAACTAGAGAAATATCTGAATATAGTGATTCTTCACTAGATAAAAAAGAGGATTTAGATGATAAAATGAAAAATATTCTTGATTCTACTGATTTATAATAATTTATACTCCATAAAACAATTAAAAACTTATAAATAGCTTTCTAGGAACTTATAATCTTCCCTTTCCTAATATACTATTTATAAGTTTTTTTATTAAATATGGTTTATGATTTAGAGCTATATTATAGAAGATATCTTTTAGTAGCTTAGTTTACTCTTAAATACAATTTGTAATTTAGGATTACTTATGTAAAATAAATTTTCCTAAAGTTTTTTGACACTTATAGTATAAATTTACTTTAATACAAACTTACAAAAGTTTTAACTGCTATATTTTAATATTAAATTTCCATTTGAATCAATAAATAAATAATTAACCTTTGGTGACTTACACCAAACATCATTTTTAAAATATAAACTAACTAAACTTAAATTAGACTTTTCTGAAGTAGTAGTCTCTTTTTCACTTTCTTCATTCTTATTCTCTACTTCTCCCTCTTCTTTATCTATATTTTCTTTTTTTAAGATTTCTGAGCTTTTTTCATTTAAGTTAAATTCACAAAAAGCTATATTAAATTCTCCACTTTTTATTACTTCATCTATACCATCTTCATGAATTTTTACTATACCCTTTATGGATAGCTCCTTGTCTAAAAAATTTTTTAGCTCATTTGCTAAAGCTTTATCTTCCTCGTTATCTCCTACAACTATTTTTAGTACCTCATTATTACTAAGAATCTTTTTCAAAGTATTTTTACCTGATTCTTTAAGATTATTTTTTTCTGATTCACTAATCTTATAATCTCCTTTAGCTCCATCCTTTTTAATTGAGTGAATTTCTTCTTTGTTATTTATTACTTTTATATATGGTTCTCCTAAATTATTTTTTAATATATTACTATCACTAATTAAAACTTGCATAATATTAGATATTCCCTGAGCCATTTCAGCTTTATCACTATTTACAATCATTAACTTTAAAACATCACTATTATATTTACTTAAATCTTTATATAATCCTATATCCTCTGAATATATTATAGGAGGATTCTTTAAAATATCTACTTTTTCTAAATTAAAAGCTGCTAATTCAATTTCATCAGAGTCTTTCTCCTTAAAAGCTATATCTTTTATTTCTAATTCGCTACTATTATAAGGATTATCTTTTAATCTTATAAATCCCTCCTTAGTTACATCATATATAACATATGACCCAGTATATGATATTTCATTAAAATCTTTCTTATAATTATCTAATGGTTCATTTAAATCTCTTAGTCTATATATAGGTTTAGCTAAGTTTTTAAGTAAATCATCATCCTTATTGTTCATTCTTAAAACCAATGTATAATCATCAGGACTACTTATTGCTACTTCACTAAAATCAATTTTCCCTTCTCTATAATCCTTAACTCCATAAATACTATATAACTCATTACTTGTATAATCTTCATTATCTGGACTTAATAAATCCCTAAAAAATATTTGAAAATCCTTTGCTGTCACTTCTGTACCATTACTCCACTTATTTTTTTCATTGATTTTAAATGTATATTCTAAGCCATCATCACTAACCTTCCATCCCATAGCAAGGTCTGGAATTGGTTCTCCTTTTTCATTTACCTCAACCAATCCAGAAAATATATTGCTTACTAAATCTTCTTCTCCTTTAATTAAGGATTCAGTAGGCCTTATGGTATCTGGTAAATTTTCAAGAGAATATATAAGCCCCTCATTATATTCAAAGTTCACATTAGAAACAGTGGTTACATCCACATAACTCCTTCCTATTCCAACTACTAATAAAATTATTAAACATATAAATAAAATTACTTTCTTCATGTAAATATCTCCTTCAATAATCTTTTCCCTTTAAATTATTGACAACTATATTAAAAACCAATACATGATTATTTTATTTATTACAAATATAGTTATAAAAACTATTGATAACATATTAAAAGGCATGTCTATACTTATGCAACATAAGAAAGTAATTTAAGCTCATTAAAATTTATATAAAACAAATATTTTACACTCAAAATAAAGATTTAAAGCTTAATTTGTCATAAGAAATATGATGATGTTTCTTTCTCTTTATCCACCTTTGCTTAACAACAAAATCTTTTCCATTTAGAAGTTTTATTCTATTTATAAATCTATCTGTTTCTGCCATGTTATAAACATCTTGTTGAAAAACTCCAGTAGTAATATACACTCCCTTATCTATCTCTCTATCTTGTATTAAACGTATAAACTTATAGTAGTCATAAATTGTTACAGCTAATACTTTATGAAATACTATTAAAGTCTTTTTTCTACTAGAACTTACTTCTACTATAAATTCATTATTATTCTTTTCTATTATTTCATAACTTAATTTTTCTTTAATACACTCTTTAATTATTATTTGACTTACTTTTTTTATTGATATCTTCCTAAATTTCATTAATGACTTTTCTATATTCTTTGAATTCATAAGAACATAAAAAGATTTCAGCATATACTTATCTCCTTATTTATCACTTACTAAAATTATATGTTTTGATATAATAATTATTTAATACTATTTTCAACTATTCTTATGGTATAATTTATTTATTATTTTATATGGAGGTAAAGTTAAATGACCTTAGCAGTTCAAGTTGTTGCTATACTTTTCATGTTAATAATGATATTTTTAGGAATCTGGAGTTTTGTAATTGCAAATAAAGCTTACAGACAGATAAAGTATAAAAATTATTTACTTGAAAAAATAGCACATAATATATCTCTAATAAGAAATAAGGAAAAAATATTTGATAACTTAAATGCTATGGATGATTCAGTTTCATATTCTGAAATAAAGGAAAACCTTTTAGATAAAGATATTGAAACTGATACAGAATCAGATGAAGATACAAATATGTCAGATGAAATAAAAGAAAAATAAAAGCTATGTGAATCACTCACATAGCTTTTATTTTTTTATATCATATTTTCAAACTCTTCTTCACTTAATATAGTAACACCTAAAGATTTAGCTTTATCATATTTTGAACCTGCTGCTTCTCCTGCTATTACAAAATCAGTCTTTTTACTTACACTTCCTGAAACTTTTGCTCCTAAAGATTCTAATTTTTCTTTTATTGATGTTCTAGAATAGTTTTCTAAAGTACCAGTTACTACTACTGTTTTTCCCATAAATGGACTTTCTAACACTTCTTTTTTCTCATAATGAGGATTTACTCCAAGAGATAATAATTCATTTATTACTTTTAAAGTTCTTTCCTCTTTAAAAAATTCTATTATACTTTTAGCAACTATATCTCCAACATCTTGAACAGATACTAATTCTTCAAAAGTAGCCTTTTCTAGATTTTCTAAAGACTCAAATCTCTTTACTAAATCCTTAGCAGTTTTAACTCCTACATTAGGAATTCCTAAAGAGTATAAAAATGCTTCTAAAGTACATTTTTTACTTTTTTCTATGGCATCTAAAAGATTTTGTGCTTTCTTTGGGCCAAATTTATCTAAATCTAATAATTTTTCATATTCTAATTTATAAAGGTCTGATATATCTCTTATATCAAGCTTTTCAAATAATTGCTCTGCTGTTCTTTCTGAAAAACCAGCTATATTCATAGCTTCTCTTCCAGCAAAGTGAACTATAGTTTTAACCATTTGAGGCTTACATCCTAAAGTATTTTCACAATATATATGAACTCCTTCATGAACTAAATGAGCTCCACACGCTGGACATACCTTTGGCTCTTCAATTTCCTTTGTACCTTCTAAACTTTCAGGAACAACTCCCATAATTTCTGGAATAACATCATTACTTCTTCTTACAAATACTTCTGCTCCTAATCTTACTCCTTTTCTAGCTATATCATCCATATTGTTTAATGTAGCCCTCTTAACAGTAACTCCTGCTAACTCTACTGGCTCTAATATAGCCGTTGGCGATACTCTTCCGCTTCTACCTACATTCCATTCAACATCTAAAAGCCTAGTTGTAGCCTCCTGTGCTTCAAATTTATATGCAATAGCCCACTTAGGGAATTTAACTGTGTATCCTAGAAGCTCTCTCGTTCTTATATCATCTATAGCTATAACTAATCCATCTATATCATAATTTAAATCAAATCTTATATCCCTTATATAATCAATTTCTTTTTGAATTTCATCTAAAGTTGTACATTCTCTGATATAATCATCCATTGGAAAGCCCTTAGTTTTTATGAAATTTAGCATTTCCATATAAGTTTTAAAGGGAACTCCTTCCTTATATCCAACATCATAGAAGAAGGCTGATAAATTTCTTTTAGCTGTCTCCGCTACATTTAAATTTCTTAAAGCTCCTGCTGCTCCATTTCTTAAATTCTTAAGAGGATTCTCGGCTTCACTATTATATTTTTCAAAGGCTTCTGTAGTCATAATAGCCTCTCCATGAATTTCTAGAAAATCATGACAATCAATTTTTAATGGAATTGATTTTATAGTTTTAACCTGAGCTGTCACATCTTCACCAATAGCCCCAGTTCCTCTAGTTGCTCCAGTAACTAATACTCCATTTTCATCGTAGGAAAGATTAATTGTTAATCCATCAAACTTTTTAGTTAAAATATATTTTAATGGTGGTAATTCTTCATCTGAAGTTCTATTATATTCTTCAACAAACTTAACATTTCTATTGTGCCACTCTCTAATTTCCTCTAAACTTTGAGCTTTGTCTAAACTCCAAAGTCTAGCTTTATGAGTGTATTTTTTAAACTCAGGAAGAATTACATCACCAACTCTTTGAGTAGGTGAATAGGGTAATTTATATCCTGTTTCCTTTTCTAAATCTACTAATTCATAGTATTTTTTATCATAATCTTTATCTGTTACTGAAGAATTTCCTAAAACATAATATTCATAAGCATATTTATTTAACTCTTCAACTAACTCTTCTATTAATTTTTTCTTATCCATCTTACTCATCTACTCCTTATTAAAGTAAATTTCTATATTTAAAGAAGCTCTAGTGGTGCAAAGCTAAACATTAAATGTTTAACTCCTTGACTATCAAAGGCAATTGTAAGCTTATAGTCATCTCCAACTTTACTCTTTGTTATTAATGTTCCTACACCAAACTTAGGATGCTTAACTTTTCTTCCCATAGTTAATTCATCTATTCCTGCATTACCTGAAGATTTTCCTGATAAAGTCTTATTTAGGGATTCATTCGCTTTAGAAACACTCATTCCTCCTCTAATGCTGTGAGGATTATAAGTTTTTCTTGGCTCTCCATAAGTTTGTGAAGTATTTTTGAAAGAGTTACTTGAACTTTTACCATTTATATTTACGTAGTCTTTTATATTAGCTGGAATTTCTGATATAAAATCTGATTGTCCATAAGCCACTGTTTTACCAAATATCATTCTTGTTTCAGCTGATGTCATATATAACTTTTCCTCAGCTCTAGTTATTCCAACATAGCAAAGTCTTCTAGCCTCTTCCATTTGATTATCATGTTCAAAGCAAGCTGCATTTGGGAATATTCCATTTTCCATACCAACTAAGAAAACTGCTGGGAATTCTAGTCCCTTTGAGCTATGAACTGTCATAAGCATTACATAATTATCTTCTGCTTCTAAATCATCCATATCTTGAACAAGAGCAACTTTCTCTAAGTAAGCTGATAATGATTTATCTTCTTCATTGCTCTTTTCAAATTCAACAGCATCAGAAACTAATTCTTCTAAGTTTTCTATTCTACTCTGATCCTCTATAAGCTTTGAATCTTTAAGTGATTTTAAGTAACCTGTTTTTTCTAAAACATATTCAATTAATTGAGATACACTTAATTGCTCTGACATAACCATTATTTCTTCCATCATATCAGTAAACTTCTTAATAGGATTTGTACTTCTAGCTGTTAATCCTGGTACATAATCTACATCTAATAAAACATTGTATAATATATCATCTATTTCATTTGCATGATTTTGAAGTTTTTCTACAGTAGTATCTCCAATGCTTCTTTTAGGAACATTTATTATTCTTCTTAAACTTATAGAATCTTTAGGATTTACTATTATTTTTAAGTATGCAAGAATATCTTTTATCTCTTTTCTATCATAGAACTTTAATCCTCCAAAAATTCTATATGGAATTCCTGCTCTTCTTAAGGCTTCCTCAAAATTACGTGACTGTGCATTTGTTCTGTAAAGAACAGCAAAATCCTTATACTTATATCCATTATCACTTTTTAATTTTTCTATCTCTGAAACAACAAAGGCAGCTTCCATTTTATCTGAATAAGCTCTATGAATACTTATTTTTTCTCCTTCTACTTGTTCAGTTCTTAAAATTTTAAACTTTCTCTCTGCATTATTTTTTATAACTTTATTAGCCGCTTCTAAAATATTTCCTTTTGATCTATAGTTTTGTTCAAGTTTAACAACTTTAGCCTCTGGATAATCCTTTTCAAAATCTAATATATTTCTTATATCTGCGCCTCTCCAAGCATAAATACATTGGTCATCATCACCAACTACACATATATTTTTGTATTTTGCTGCTAAAAGCTTAGCAAACTCATATTGAGCTTTATTTGTATCTTGATACTCATCTATCATTATGTATTTAAATTTATTTTGATAGAACTCTAATACATCGTTATGCTTTCTAAATAACTCAACAGTTTTTACTATTAAATCATCAAAATCTAGGGCATTATTCTCTTTTAATTTCTTTTGGTATAAAAGATATGCATCTGCTATTTTGTTTTTTCTAAAATTACTTTCATTTTCTTTCTTAAAACTTTGTGCACTTTGGATATTATCCTTTGCTTTTCCTATAGTACCTAAAATCTCTAAATCAGTTATCTCTTTTTCATTAATATTAAGCTCTTTCATTACAAGTTTTATTAATGTTTTCTGATCTGATGAATCATATATTGTAAAGTCTTTACTATAACCTAATTTATCTATTTCTCTTCTTAAAATTCTCACACAAGATGAATGAAATGTTGATATCCACATGTTGTTTGCTACTTCACCAACTAGAGATTTTACTCTCTCTCTCATTTCCCCTGCTGCTTTATTTGTAAATGTTATTGCTAATATATTATAAGGTTTTATATCATTTTCTATCATGTATGCTATTCTGTGTGTAAGTACTCTAGTTTTACCAGAACCTGCTCCTGCTAATATAAGTACTTGACCATCAATTGTGGTTGCTGCTTCATATTGTTCTTTATTAAGCAAGCTTTTTAAATCCATTAGATCACTCCTCTTCCTACAATAAAACTAAACTTTATTATACCATATAAATCTATATATTATATTCTATCAAACATATTATTCTTTTACATGATTAATAAAAAAATAAATGGCCACATTATAAAATGTGACCATTTATTTTAAATATAATACTCTTACTTTAAATATAATCTTTTAAATTTAATTATTTAATTTGTTTCAGATATTTTTTCTTAATTAATCTTGCTAAAACTATCTGAAAATTCCCCTTCTCCTAAGGATTTATTTAGATCACTTTCATTAATATTTTCTTGCTCTAAATTTCCTGCCTTAATTGAAGTTTCTTCTTCTACAGGTGTATTATTTTCATTACCACTTTTTAGATTCTCAAAGTTTTCACCTTCATTATTAGAATTTTCTATTGAAGATTCTTCTTTAACTTCATTATTAGGTTGATTTACAGCCTCATCTTTAACCTCGCTATTAGGTTTAACCTCTTCATCTTCCTTAATCTCATTATTAGATTGATTCTCCTCAATCCCCTTATTATCATTAGTTAAACTCCAAGTAATGCTTCCATTAGAATCTTCATATAAGTATAAAGTTATTTCTTCTAAATCCTTACCAAATCTATCTTCAAAATTACTATTTAATTTTATACTTGGCAAATTATTTTCTATTCCAACAGGAATTAAAAATTCTCCATCCTTTTTACTTATTATAAGTTCATTTCCATCTATTAAAATTTCAGCATTATCTAAAAAAGTTTCACTTCCAATAATATCACTATTTATATCCTCTCCACTATAGAAGACTTTTTTAGAAAACTCTAATACAAGAGAGTTTTCTCTAGTACTTATCTTTGAAATTTCAAAAGGACTTTCCTTATGATCTAACTCAACTATTTTAACCGTATTTTCTACTGAATACTCTCCCCTAAAATAAGCATAACTTCCATAAGTAGCACTTGAAGCAAGTGAAACTCCTAAAATTAATGCTATAATTTTATTCTTACTAATCACTTAAACTCCTCCTCTACTATTTACTATTTTCCTGAGTATACCCTATATTTAAATCAAATTTAAATTCTGCATTAGAATAATTCTCTGGCATATCTCTTTGCATATTTAATGTTAATGTAGCAGTTAAAACTTCACCATCATTTAAAACTACTTCATTACCCTCTGCATCTAATAATTGAATATTTTTATCAAATAGAGAAAGTAATGTCTCTTCTCCATTTCCATACCCTTGTATCTCCCTATTTTCACTACTTTCAAAACTTAATGAATACTTTATTTTCTCTAGTCCATCATTTCCTATTGATGAATTTTTAAAATTCAATGTCATTCTTTGATCTAAAGTTCCATTATTAGTTATTATAAAAGTATCACTAACAGGAACTTCTATATCCATTTTCTCTATTTTAATTGTTTTTGTAGCCTCAGAACTTAAAGTTCCTAAAGTTAACTTTAAATCACCGTTTACGTTTTCTTTATCTGAAAAATAGGCTAAACTTCCTAAACCACCTGTTATTCCTATAGCTAATACCAATGAAATTATCCTTCTCATCTTACGGGTTTTCATATTAAATCTCCTCCTTTTTTTGAGGTAACTTTAATATTGATGCTCCTATACCTAAAGCTAGAACTCCAAAAACCATAAAATTATTATTGCTAAAGCCCCCTGTATTTGGTAAGTTTCCACTTCCATTATTGCTTTCATCTTCATATTCATATTGAACACTAAGATTAAATACATTTTGTATTCCTTGTCCTCTATTGTCTAAGTCAGTAGAAATGTTTATTTCTAAATCTATAAGCTTACTATTATTAGCTTCCACATTTATTCCGTCTTTTAATTTAATATTTCCTTCTGAAAAAACCTCTTCAAGAGTTCCTTGAAAAATCAAATCATCACTATCTTTTACAATAATTGATGCATTTTTCAAAAAGTATTTATATCTTTCATCACCCTCATCAATATATGAAGAATTTACATAGTCTAAGATTTTTTCATCATGAAAATTTAGAGTTTTTATAACTATATCTTTGCTTAAATTATTAGATATTTTTATTGAGCTTTCTTCTAAATTTCCTGGTTCCCAAATAATTTTTTCATTAAATAAATTATTCTTTTCTTCCACTACATCAACAGTAACGCCAGCCTTTTCTTTAGCAAATACAATATTATCTTTAGCTGGCATAAAAGCTAATGTTGCTAAAAGTGCACATAAAAATACGCTTTTAGTTCTCCTCATACTGTTCCCCCCATTTTAATAGTCTTAACATAATAAATCTAATTTAACTTTATATTTATATTCATCAACTATAAAAAAAATAACTTAATTCATATTTATTTTAGAAAAATATTACATAATATTAAAAATAAATCTAATTAT
>RCNI01001293.1_pt1 | contig 13699 bp, 11 predicted proteins | sample 2041151 | NCBI WGS metagenome assembly RCNI01 (sample SAMN09708214, study PRJNA481090) | feces metagenome | isolation source: feces | place: Antarctica: Albino Rookery | reverse complement strand
TAAAAAATAGTATATTAAATAGGAGGGATTTTATGGATTTTAAAGAACTTGCAAAAAAAAGATATTCTTGTAGGTATTTGACTGGAGAAAAAATCGATTCAAAGCTTATTGATAGTATTATAGAAACAGCTATCCTAGCTCCAACAGCTGTAAATAAACAGCCTGTTAAGATTTTTATTATGGATTCTGAAAATGCAAAAAACCATATTAAAGAAGTTTGCCAATGGACTTTTGGTGCAGAAACTTTTTTAATAGTTGCCTATAAAAAAGAAGATGCTTGGACTAGAAAATTTGATGATCATAATTTTGGAGAAGTCGATGCCTCTATTGTTGCAACACATATTATGCTGGAAATTACGGATTTAGGACTAGATACTACTTGGGTTGGCCATTTTGACGCTCCTAAGCTAAAAAGTCTTTGTCCTGAAATGAAAGACTATGAACTAATAGCTGTCTTCCCTATTGGATATGCTTCAGAAAAAGCAAAACCTGCTTCTTTACACTTCCAAAGAAAAAGTAGGGAAGAATTAGTAGAGACTTTATAAGAATATATTTTATACATAAAAAATTCATATATTCATTAAAATTTTCAAAAGAATAAAGATCTATAAAAAATGACATCTATAAATTAGATGTCATTTTTTATAAGTTTCTATTTAGAATTACTTTCCGTTTACCATTTCCTTAAGACCCTTACCTGCCTTAAATACAGGAGCCTTTGATGCTGGTATTTCTATTACTTCTTCAGGCTTTCTTGGGTTTCTTCCTGATCTAGCAGCTCTTTCTCTTGTTTCAAAAGTACCAAATCCAACTAACTGAACTTTTTCTCCTGCTACTAGAGTTTCTTCTACTACCTTCATAAATGAGTTTAAAGCAAGTTCGCTATCCTTCTTTGATAGATTACTCTTTTCTGCCATTTTTGCAACTAATTCTGCCTTATTCACTATTATTACCTCCTGTGATTTTCATATAAATTTTACAACCTAAATATCTTTTTTATTTTTCTTTCTAGTTGACATATTTATTATACATAAGTTTTGGCTTAATTTCAATGTTTTTTATCACTTTATTTATTATATTGTTAATTTTGTCTAATTTTTTACTTCACTTTGTCCTTAAAAGCTTGATCGCAAATTTCATCATAATCAAAATAACCCTCTTCTAATCCCTTTTTTGCAAGGTATAAAATCCCTAGCTGAATTTCGCCTATTTTGCTAATCATTAGATCTATGTCATCTTCCTTCAAGCTATTTTCTACTTGTATAAGTGAGTTTTTCATAGACTTCACAATTTCTTCATATGTTCTATTTTCTTTTTTATCCTCTTTAACTAGCAATTCCTCAAGATCTGATATTAGATTAAATCTTTTTTGACCTGATTTTTCAATAAATAAACTTGTTAAGTGATCAAATTCATTTTCTGCCCTATCCAAGTCGCATAATTTAATTTTTTTCTTATACTCCATATCCTTTATTCCAGCAGACTTTACTATATAGATTTCCTGCTCATCATTATAATACTCCATTAGCTTTATTTTTATATTTGATGCTATATACCTATCATATACCTGAGTTATTATTATATTTGAATGACAATCTAATTTATTTTTTTCCAACTTAAAGGCATCTAAAAGTATAAAACCTTCAGATGGATCAAATGCAAGATAATTATACATTGCATCTATAAAACTCATGGAAGCTATTACTTGCACCTCTACTCCCCTTTTTTGAGCTTTTTCTTCTATTAGAGCTACTGAACTTTCCGCCACTCTAGGATGACCTGGTACTGCATAGATTATATCCTCTTTCTCTCCCAGTTCTACTACTTCTTTAGCTATTTTCGAATATACTTCTTCAAAGTTTTCGTACTTTTCATAATAAGAGTCAAAACTCTTATAGTCTAAATTCAACTTTTCTATTACTGGATGCTTAGCTGTTCTCATATATATCGGTAAATTTGATTTTAATTTTTCTACTGCACTAAAACTTATTTGACTAATATCTCCCGCTCCTAATCCTACTATTGTTATCATATCTTTTCCTTTCTAATAAATAATGAATCCGTAATCTATACGGATCCATTATTTTAAATTTATTTTATTTTTTTTTCTTTTTTGCCTTTTTCTTATTTTTTTCTATACAGTCTATGGCAAATTTCCCATAATTTGCAGCTGATAAATAAAGTCTAGGATTTATATATATAAGATCTTTAACTTCATATGCCTCCTCTGCCATCATTAAATAATCATCTAAATATAATTCATCCTCTAAGTATATCTCTATTTCACCAATAGATACATAAGTGAAAAATTCTTCTATTTTTTTATTGTAAAGATAGCTCTTTTTTATTAAATTTCTAGCTTTTACATATCTTTGGTCTTTGAAATATGCAATCGACATTGGAATCATCATCAGACTATCTTCCTTATATTTTTCATATAGGTCTTGAGCCTTTTCAACTTCTTCTAATAAGGCATATACACTCATCAAAAAATATCTGGCTTCTAGTCTATCTTCTTTTTCTATTTTTAAACAGTCAATTAATTCCTCTTCTGCCTTTTTAAGCATACCAAAGTTCATTAAGATTTTGGCATACTTCATCTTTGCAAGAAGATATTCTACTACTTCTTCTTTGAAGCTATGTTTATAAAAGTCTTCTTTAGTTATATTATAACCTTCTTCAATCATTTTTTCGTAGTAATCGACTATATTTTTTATATTTTTTAATCCTTCTACTGGATCTATATCTGAAATTTCCAATAGTAAAGTGGCTGCTTCTAGATTATATTTATCCATTTTAAATGCCGCCTTCACTCTTTCAGCTACTTTTTGAATGTCTTCATTCTCTTCAGCGCTTTTTAACTCCATTATAGCTTTGTTCATCATCATTTTTGATCTTATATAGCCTGATGAATTTAATCTTTTTAAATATTTTTCTAAAGTTGATCCTTGTATCATTTTTTACCTAACCCTCTTATATAATTAATGACTTTTATTACTTACTTCTTACTAATCTAAGTTTTTTTAAGCTTAATAAAAGCTTTTTACCCTTTGGCATGGCTAATATTTCTTCTTCTGAAATTCCACCTATTCCAAGAAGCACCACTACATACACAAGTCCTCCTATTATTATAGCAATCATAGTTGCCAACTTATTTCCTAGGATTGCACTTAATCCCATATATGAAAATCTTGCTGCTATAAACATCAGTATTACCGTTATTAAAGGTTTAATAAAATATTCCATTATATCAAACCTTATCTTTAACGCCTTCTTAATGTAACAATACTCTACTATCGCTGCAATTAGGTAAGATACTACTGTACCTAAGGCCGAACCTAGTATATTAAATGCTGGCATGGCTGTTAATGTATAACTAATTATAACCTTACCTACTATACCACTTAAAAGTGCAAATACAGGTATCCAAGGTTTACCAATCCCCTGTAATATTCCATTAAAAGTGTATAAAAGACCTAAGAATATACAACCTGGTGCAAGAGTAAATAACATCATACCTATTAAGGCTGCTGGTTGTTTTGGAAATAACATACCCATTATAGCTTCTGAAAGCGATGCTAATCCAAATGCACATGGCAATACCAATAATAGGGTTATTTTAAATGCTAGTTTGGCATTGTGTCTAGCTTCATCAAACTTTTTTAATGTAAAAGATTTTGATATTGCTGGAACAAGACTCATTCCTATCGCTGTTGTAAATACCATCGGCATTACAATTATCGGCATAGACATTCCTGTAAGCTGACCTAACATTGCATTTGCCGCCATATTAGTATATCCTGCTACTTCCAGTCTTGATATTACTATTACTGTATCGACAACATTTACTAAAGGCATTACACAGGCACCAATACTTATAGGAATTACAACTTTTATAATCTTCATTACTATAGATGATTTTTTTTGATTTACATAGCCAACGCTACTTTCAATCATCTTCTTTCTCTTCTTGCTATCCTTAAAATAGATTGCTACAAGGAATAAAAAAGATGCAAATGCACCTATTGTTGCTCCTGATATACCACCTGCAGCCCCCATTTTAGCACCAAATTTGGCCATTAAAATATATGCAAGTGCCAAACCTAAAAATACTCTAAATACCTGCTCAATTACTTGAGAAAGTGCAATTCTTGTCATCTGCTGATAACCTTGATAATAGCCTCTATACGCTGACATAGATGGCACTATCAACAAAGCTGGTGCTATGGCCTTCATTGCTGAAATTGCATTCGGATTATGCTGTATATCTGTTACTATAAATCCAGCTCCAAAAAACAAAATCAAAAACATCGTAACACCTGTAACAAAAAGCATTAAATGAGTAATTCTAAAAATTTCATTAGCACCCTTATGATTTCCAAGAGCAGCCTGCTCAGATACAAGTTTGGCTATTGCCGTTGGAAAACCTGCTGTTGCCAGAGTTAAAAACAAGGCATAGACTGGATATGCCGTTTGATAGTATCCTATCCCTTCTGCACCTATAAAATTCCCCAGTGGTATTCTAAATATGGCGCCTAGTATTTTTATAATAACCCCTGCAGCACCTAATACTAAGGTACCCATCAAAAAGGAATTCTTTTTACTACTAACTTCCATTATTTTCCTCCTATTAAATTTTCTCTTCAAATATACATTAAATATTATATCATAGATAACATTATCAAAACCAAAAAAAATAAATATATATACATATAATGCCGATATTCTAAAAAATGAATATCGGCATTATAATTATTTTTATAAAATCCCTTTTATTATCTTTCTATCTATATAAATCTAATTTTCCCTTTTTTAAGGCTAAAGCTATCTTTCCTGAAGTACTATGTACGGCTTTTGTTGTTATAATTTTTTTTAGTGCAGATGCCTGATAACCCTTTTTTTCCTTGCCATCTAGCTCTGCTACTGCATTTGTATTACCCAAAGAACACACTAACCCTTCAGATTTATATACAAAACTTTCAGTTTCTTTTCCAGCCAATTTTTTCAATATATTCCTTGCACATGTAGATGCCATTTCTAAGGCAATTTGTGCGTTTGCCTGATAAGCTTGATTTGCTTGAGGATTTTTCAACCATGCTAAATCTCCCAAAACAAATATATTTTCATAACCTTCTACTGTAAGATCATCTTTTACCTTTACCCTCTCGCCTTTTTTTGATAATCCAGCTTCCGAAACTATATCTCCCACTCTTGTTCCTATAGTAAATATAATTGTTCCCGCATTAATCTCACAATTTTTTCCATCTTTTATATACTCAATACTATCTTTTTTTACTTCCTTAATTTCTGCCTCTGTAATAAACTTTATCCCCATATAAGTTAAATAATTTAGTGCATATTCTGATAATTTTTCTGAAAAATTAGGAAGTAATTTTTTTGCACAATCCAAACAAAGAATTTCATAACTGTTTTCTGAAAATCCGTATTTTACAGCATATTTTGGCATCTGTTCTGCCAATAAACCTAATAACTCAATTCCAGTCAAACCTGCACCACATACTAGTATTTTTAATTTAGTCTTATCTCTTTTCCCCTGCAAATAAGATTTTATCTGTTTCTTAATATGTTCATTAATCTTTACAGCTTCTTCTAGGCTTGATAGAGTAAAAGCATTTTCTTCTAAACCTTTTATTGCACACGTCTTTGCCTCTGAACCTAGGGCTACTACTAAATAATCATAATTTATTTTTCCGTTCTTCTCAAGGGTAACACAGTTTTCTTCCTTGTTTATTTCTATCACCTTGTCTTGAATAAATCTTCCCTTTTGCTTATTCAAACAATCCTCTATTGGATAGATAATGCTTTCAGGCTTTCTATATCCTGTCACTACTTCATGTAAACAAGCTTTTTCAGTGTGGTATGAATTTTGATCGATTAGTATAATTTTAAAATCACCCATCTTGTACTCCAACTGTGTTGCAACTCTCATACCTGCATAACCTGCACCTAAAATTACAATTTTCTTATACACAAAAATCCCCCTCCTTACAAACTAATCCTACTTAGCTAGTTACTAAGATAATTATAACTCCAGTTTTAGTGCTTAAAATATGTTTCCCCTTCCTTATATGGGATAATATACCCTCAACTATTGTTATTATGCACATTAAACACAAATCATTATAAAAGTTTTCTATACAAATTATTTTTATTTTCGTTTAATATATTTACTTTAAATACATTATATTATATTTCAAACAATATTAATTGTTACTATGATTAAAATACTTCAAAAAAAGCACCCTCTTTTTTCGAGAATGCTTTTTCTTTTATTATTATTTTTTTTCAGTCTTTTTTTCTGTTTTCTTTTCTTTACTTTGTTTTTTTTCAGTCTTTTTTTCTGTATTCTTCTTTGTATCTACTGGTCCAAATTTTATTTCCTTTAACTTATCTTCAAATTTTTCTATCTTAGCATCTTTTTGTATTTTGCCTAAGATTTCCTGCATATTCTTCTGAGTTAATTCTTGCTTAAGATTATTCTTTACATCGTTGAAGTTAAGCTTTATTCTCTTATTTAGTTTTATAATGTGATAGCCAAACTGTGTTTCCACTGGTTTAGATATTTCTCCATCTTTTAAAGAGAATGCTACCTTTTCAAATTCTGGAACCATTGCTCCTCTTGGGAACTGCCCTAGTGACCCACCTGATTCTTTAGATCCTGGATCTTGAGAATATTCTTTAGCTAACTTAGCAAAGTCTTCTCCATCTTTAGCCTTCTTATAAATTTCATCTGCTTTTTTCTTAACTTCAGCTTTTTGCTTTTCATTCATTGGCTTTCCAGTTTTTGCATCTGTAGTCACTAATAATATATGAGAGGCATCTAACTTTTCATTATTCTTTTCAAATGCTTCTTTTAATTGCTTTTCACTAGGTGTTGCCTTCTTTTCTATTTCCTTTTGAACACCTGCTAGTATTGCAGATTTATCTGCTAGCTTTTCTAAAAATTCTTCACTTACTCCAGCCTTCTTTAAAGCTTCCCTAGTTTTAGCATTTTCTAATATCTTCTTATTTTGATCCTTAAATTCCTTAAGTTCTTTTTCACTTGCCTTTATATTATTTTTCTGTGCATACTCTAAAAGTATCTTTTCCTGTATCATTTTATCAAGAATTTGATTTTTCATATTTTCTTGATATTTAGGATCCTGAGACTTCATCATATCCCAAACTGAATCTCCATACTGCAATTGATATATCCACTTTGTAAACTTTAGTTCCTCTTCAAAAGTTTTTGCCTTTATATCCTCTCCATTTACCTTGGCTAATGTTGTATCACCTGCACAGGCAGCTGAACTAATACCTATAACACACGCCACTAGAATAGCTAATAATTTTTTCAAAATTTTTCCTCCTACTTTTCTTCTCTAGATTTTTGTCTCTTATATATACCCTCTAACATATCTTCAAGCTCCATTACAATATCATAACCATTTACCTCCCTTGTTTCATACTTGGTTAATGGTTGTAGATCAATAATTTTACCTGTTTGTTTAACCTTATCTATTTTTAATCTCTTACACAGAGACTTAATGTAAGCTACGTTAAGTAATGCCTGAGTTTCTTTTGGAATATCAGAAAATCTATCTTCTAATTCCTCTTGCATCTCATACATATCTTCCTTACTATCTATTGTAGCAATTTTTTTATACATTTCAAGTTTTGTTATTTCATCACTTATATAATCTGAAGATATATAAGCACTCACACTTAAGTTAATTTCTACATCTATATCTTCTATTATTTCTTCACCCTTTATTTTACATATGGCTTCATTTAGCATTTTAACATAAAGTTCATAACCTATTACCGCCATATGTCCATGCTGTTGAGCTCCTAAAACATCTCCAGCCCCTCTTATCTCAAGATCTCGCATAGCTATCTTAAAGCCTGAACCAAATTCAGTAAATTCTTTTATCGATTTTAACCTTTTTTCTGCTACTTCACTTAAAACCTTATTTTTCTCATACATTAGGTAGGCATATCCTTGTCTTGAACTTCTTCCTACACGCCCCCTCAACTGATAAAGCTGGGCAAGTCCCATCTTATCTGCATCATATATTATCATGGTATTTGCATTTGCTATATCCATACCTGTCTCAATAATAGTGGTACAGACAAGTACATCATATTTTTTTGAAAGGAAGGATAAAATTGTATCTTCCAGTTCTTTTGACGACATTCTACCGTGAGCTACTCCCACTTGAGCATCTGGAACTAGACGCTTTATCCTAGCCGCCATTTCTGCAATTCCCTCTACCCTGTTATAAACGAAAAATACCTGTCCTCCTCTTGCAAGCTCTCTATGTATTTCATCTTGTATAATACTATCTCTTGCCTCTATAACATATGTCATTACAGGGTATCTTTCCTGTGGGGGTTCTTCAATAATACTCATATCTCTAATTCCACTTAAAGACATATGTAGAGTTCTCGGTATCGGTGTTGCCGATAAAGTTAAAACATCTACATTAGCCTTAATGTTTTTCAAAGATTCCTTATGTTTTACACCGAATCTTTGTTCTTCATCTACAACCACTAAGCCTAGTCTCGGCATATTTATATCCTTAGAAACAATTCTATGCGTTCCTATCAAGACATCTACTAGACCTTTTTTTGCATCTTCTATAATTTCTTTCTGTTCCTTAGCTGTTCTAAATCTACTTAAAACTTCAACCCTAATTGGATAACCATCAAATCTTTCTGTAAAAGTGTTAAAATGTTGCTGGGCAAGAATTGTAGTCGGAACAAGCACTGCTACTTGCTTACCATCTGTAACCGCTTTAAATACAGCTCTTATAGCGACTTCTGTCTTTCCATATCCAACATCTCCACAAACCAATCTATCCATAACCTTAGAAGATTCCATATCTTTTTTAGTTTCCTTGATAGCCTTCAATTGATCTTCTGTTTCTTGAAAAGGAAATTTATCTTCAAATTCTTTTTGCCATGTAGTATCTTTTGAAAACTTATATCCCTTTCTACTTTCTCTTTTGGCATATAGCTCGATAAGATCTTTTGTCATATCGTCTATTTCTTTTTTTACTTTTCTCTTTGCCTTAGTCCATTCAGTTCCACCAAGCTTGTTAAGTTTTACCTTCTCAACATCTCCACCAACATATTTCTGGACCTTATCCATTTGATCAATTGGCACATAAAGATTATCTCCACCTTGATATACAATCTTTAAATAATCTTTTTTAATTCCACCTACACTTACTTGATTAATCCCAGTATATTTTCCAATACCACTATTTTCATGTACAACATAGTCGCCTAGTTTAAGTTCTAAAAAAGATTCAATCTTTGCTGAATTTTTTTGTTTCTTTTTCTTTCTTTTCTTTATACCTGACTTGTTAGCACCTACTATTTCTTTATCTGTAATTACTTGAAACTTTAACTTAGGATACTGAAAACCAGCACCTATATTGGCCGCCAAAACAAGCACTTGAGATTTTTCAATTTCTATATTTCTTTTCGATGTATATATACTATCTATGCCATTTTCCAAAAGCATTGTATTTATTTTTTTTGCCCTATCCGATGTTCCTGTAGCTATTATCAACTTATAGCCTGCATGCCTAAGAGTCTTTACTTCCTCAACAAACATCTCAAGTCTTCCACTAAAACCGCTTATCTCTCTAGCATCTATATTAAAAGTATTTTTTACATTGATATCATTTCTTGATTTTGCTAAAAGCGAATTAAATATTCCTACTCTTTTGCCCAATCTCTGTATTATATCTTGAAGTTCAAAAAGAAGTTCTCCTTGTTTTTTCAAGGCAAGTCCTCTTTCAAGATTTAAGGTATAATTATCCTTAAATTCTGAAACTATATTTCTATATCTTTCCTTACAATGAGATATATCATCGACAATCACTATAGCATCTTTATTAAAATATTCTACTAAACTTTCAGTCTTATCTCCAAATAGATACTCTACATAATTTTCCAGACCATCAAAATATTCTTTATTCTGTATTCTTTCAATATTTCTAAGTACATCGTCATCTGTAAAATCTGTAATTTCCCTTTTAATATTTTCTATTCCTTCTGTCACATCTTCAGGATATATAAACTCTCTTGAAGGCGTAACAGTTACCTTTTTCATTTTATCTATTGATTTCTGAGTATATATATCAAACTGCCTGATAGAATCAATTTCATCATCAAAAAATTCCAACCTTACTGGATAATCATATAAAAGGGTAAATATATCTACTATACCACCTCTTATACTGAATTGTCCAAAACCTTCTACCTTATTTACTCTCTGATATCCCAAGTAAACTAATTTATTAGCAAGCTCTTTTATATCCATTGTTTGAGATATTTTTAAATCAAAAACATTATCCATAATTATTTTCTTGGGAACATACTTTCTAACAAGAGCTTCCATAGATGTTACAACTATTACTTTTTCTTTTTTAAACAAACTAAAATACGTTTTTAGTCTTCTAGCATCTATTTTTCTATCTCTAGCATCTAAACTATAAAAAAGTATTTCATTGCTAGACAAAAATTCAACCTTACCCTTTAAATAGGCACTAAATTCTTCATATACTTTTTTTGCCTCATATTCTGTATTTGTTACATAAAGCATTTGTTTTGAAGTATCTTTATATATTGAATAGGCAATGTTTATCTTGCTAGCTTGGACAAGACCATTTACCTGAATATTACCTTCCCTCTCTGAAACGGCCTTTAGTATACCGTTGTATTCTGGACTGTTTTTCAGAGAGCCTACTAATACATCTTCCATATTTTCAACACCATACCTTAACCATTATACTTATTCATTGCAGACTCAATATCTGACTTAATTATTTCTTCTACCGTAAGAGCCGCCCTTTCAAAACTTTCCTCCAAGGCCTCCTCTTCTTTCTTAGAAAATTTAGACAGTACAAAATCAGCAAGATCCCAACCTTCAGGAGGCTTTGAAACCCCTATTCTAATTCTTGGGAAATCTTGACTTGCCAAACACTTAATAATGGACTTCATACCATTATGAGATCCTGCACTTCCTTTTTTTCTTATTCTAAGCTTACCAATATCTAAATCTATATCGTCATACATTACTATTATCTTATCCATATCTGGCTTATAAAAATTACACACACTAATTACTGATTCGCCACTTAAATTCATATAGGTTTGAGGTTTTATTAATATAACCTTTTCACTTCCTATTCTACCCTCGCCTAATAAGGCCTTGTGCTTTAACTTATCCATTTTTATATTGTGTTTTTCTGCTAATTTATCTATGGCATCAAAACCAGCATTATGCCTAGTGTGTTCATATTTTTTGCCAGGATTTCCTAGCCCTATTATTATATACATTTTTTCTTAACCTTTCCTAAAATCAAATTTCATTTATTTTTTATTAATACTATTCATTTTCTATATAATTTGCCTAGTAGGCTATACAAAAAAATATTACAAAAGAAATAGAAATAAACGGAGTGAAAGAAATCAAACCGTTCTTAAGATCTTTATTCATTATAGTCAAGGCTAAACAATAAAAAAAACATGTTATAAATGATGCAAAAAATATTAATATACACCCCCAAAAATTAGCAAACATAGCTAAAAAAGAAAAATACATTACATCTCCCATACCCATAGAGCCACTAACTTTTGCCAAAACATAAGTAAACATAAAAACTAGTATTACAGCCAAGAAAGACTGAATAAGACCCATATTAAAACTAATTCCATAAGTAAAAAAATTCTCAATAGACCTATAAATATAGCTCTTTATATAATCGAAAAGCGATATATTTATACTATTTGACAACTCATATACAGAAATTTCATCTATAAAGGTAAATATACCTTCTATTTCAAAGAAAAATGATATTACTATCTCTATTATAATACCACAAATAATATCTTCATCATATACTAATTTTTCTTTAACGTCAATTAAAGAAATAATTAATATTAAGGGAAAAATTCCGACTATACTCATAACTATATACATATCTTCAAAAAAAATACCTGCCCATAAAATTTCTAAAGAAAAAATCAAACAAATTGCAAACTTATTTTTAAAATCCATTTGAAAGCCTCTATATTTTAAAATTTTAAGGCTAACAAAGCTACTTATAAATATTGATAACAATAAAAAACTTACTTCTAACATTTTTTCACAACCTTAACTTAAACTTCAAATATTTTAAATTTTTTACATATCTTTAATAATTCATATCTTTTATTAATAGCTAAGATAATTATGAATTTACACTAGCTATTAAAGCAAGATAAAACTCTATATTTTTCCTTAATTAAAAAAGCCTTATTCTTTAATCCCTACTTATAATTTTTAATCAAAACTTGCTTTTGACCTCTTATAAACATTTTTTATCCCTATAAATAAAATTATCAGCCCCTGATAATAGCTAATAAATAATCTTTTTAAAAAAATATGGTATTTATATTTTTTTCTATATATTCCTTATCCAAACAAATACTTCTTAACTTATTTTTTGTAATTAAACCCTTTTTATATATTTTTAATAATTCTTTATCCATTGATACCAAACCCTTAGAGGCATTTATATGGATATAATTTTGTATTTGATTTATCTTACCTTCCTTTATAATATTTGAAATAGATTTTTCTACCTTCATAAATTCGACTACAGGAATCCTTTTTTCACCTATTTTAACAAGTTGTTGAGAAAATATAGCCCTTAAAACCATGGATAATTCAAATCCTATCTTCTCTTTTTCATCATTTGAAAAAAAACCTAAAATTCTATCTATTGTAGCCACAGCACCCAGTGTATGTAGTGTGCAAAAACATAAATGACCTGTTTGTGCCGCACTCAAAGCAGCCCTCATAGTTTCTTTGTCTCTGACTTCTCCTATTACTATAATATCTGGGTCCTGTCTCATCGCTGATTTGATGGCATGATAAAAGGAAGCCGTATCTTTTCCGACCTCTCTTTGTGTGATTATCGAATTTTTATTTTCAAAAGTGTATTCCACTGGATCTTCAATAGTAATAATATGTTTTTTGCTATTTTTATTAATATTTTCAATAATTGCTGCCAAACTTGTAGTCTTTCCAGAACCAGTAGGCCCTGTAATAAAAACTAACCCCCCTGAATATGATGATAGACTCTCTACATTAATTGAAATTCCCAACTCTTTAAAATCCTTAATCTGATAAGATATTCTTCTTAAAGTAATACTTACTTTTGACATAGAGTGAAATATATTCCCCCTGTATCTATATCCTTGTTGAGAAAAAGAAAAATCTATTTCTTCTCCACTTAAAAGGTCTTTAGACTTTTTAAGTCCTACTTCTTCTAAAAATATCTCTATATCCTTTAATCTTAAAGTTAGATCTAGAAATTCTATTTCTCCTAAAATTCTTATCGCTACTTTTTCATCTTCTTTTATATGTATATCTGAATAATCATAAATAGATATACTTGAAATTAGATTTGTGATTTTTCCCAAAACAAGCACCAAACCTTCTCTTTATTATTATCTTTTTTATACAATTCTTTTGCTTTTTTATACTTTATTTAACTTGTATATATTTATAGGCATTTTTTACTTTTATATTAACTTTAAATTGCAATCAATCTCATATTTTTCACTTTTGATTTGCTTCTTTTTATATATCACTTTTTCCGCACATTTTGGATACCCTTTTTTGTACCACTCTAAT
>RCNI01001462.1_pt1 | contig 13703 bp, 12 predicted proteins | sample 2041151 | NCBI WGS metagenome assembly RCNI01 (sample SAMN09708214, study PRJNA481090) | feces metagenome | isolation source: feces | place: Antarctica: Albino Rookery | reverse complement strand
TTTTGTGGCTATCCGATGCGCAGGCGTTTTATTCCGTAATGGGTTTGTTTGTGCTCGCTACCCTCGTTCTCTTTACCTTACTATGCGCTATGCTCATCCGAAAAGAGGAAGCCAGAGAGCAGGCCTTTCTGGACTATCTGAGTAACCCAAGCACATACACCGAAGAGCAGCTTCTGCGGTTGCTCACACCTGCCGAAGGTGAATCCATTCAGCTGCTCAGTCAGACCCTAGCACAGAAGACCGAGGCATACACCCAGTTGCAGGAGCAGCTAAAAGACTATGAAGAGTATGTGGAATCTTGGGTGCATGAAACCAAAACACCGCTGTCGCTTCTGACTCTGCTGCTAGATAATCGAAGAGATGAGCTTCCCGAGTCCATTCTCTTCAAGCTGGACTATATCCGAAATCGTATGCAAGAAGCGGTGGATCAGATGCTGTTCTACGCACGGCTGAAAAGTGCAAGAAAAGACTATCTCTTTGAGCCAATTTGCCTTCAGAGCTGCATCGAAGAGGTTTTGGAAGACTACAAGCCTCTTCTGGATGAAAAAGAATTTATCGTTGACTATCAGGTAACCGGTGCTACGGTCTACTGCGACCGCAGAGGGCTTCGGTTTATCCTCGGTCAAGTGGTCAGCAATGCCATTAAGTATTGCAGTGACGAACCATTCCTGCGTTTTTCTTTCATTTCCGGCAATACGAGCAGTATCCTATATATTGCCGATAACGGTATTGGGGTACGCAGCTGCGATTTGCCGTATATCTTTGAAAAAGGATTTACCGGCGATTCCGGGGACGGTCGCAAAAAAGCCACCGGAATGGGGCTGTATCTCTCAAATGGCATCGCAAAGGAAATGAATCTTTCTATGGAAGCAAATTCCACTTGGCAGAAAGGCTTCGAGCTGCAAATTGTATTTCCTGTGGTCGAAAACCCAAAATAACGGAGAAAAGCACCGCCTTGTGTAAATAAAAAAAGAGGACTGATACAATCAGTCCTCTTTTTTATAACCCTCAGAAAACGAAAAACTCACTAGTTTTCTAGTGTGGTGGGGGCGGGTGGATTCGAACCACCGAAGGCATAGCCAGCAGATTTACAGTCTGTCCCCTTTGGCCACTCGGGAACACCCCCATATGAACTTGGAACTTTTATATGATACCAAATTGATTTCCAGTTGTCAACAAGTTTTTTCATATTTTGTAAAAATATGTGCCGCAGATACCATTCCACGGCACATATACCTTAATTGCTAACAATTTCAAGGATTTCTGCAGGTGTTTTTACCACATAGGTTGCTCCCAGATTACGCAAATACTCCGCATCACGGAAGCCCCAGTCTACGCCGATGCAGTCCATACCACTGTTTTCTGCCGTCTGCAAGTCCACTTCCGAGTCCCCGATATACACAATATCCGAGCGTTCCAGTCCCAAACGGTCAACTACCTCATATACGGAGTCGGGTGCCGGCTTCGGCAGCAGGTCCGGGCGATTGCCCACCATAAATTCAAAGGTATTGGGGAAAAAGTCATTGCACAGATCAATCACTGCGGTTTCCAACTTGTTGGAAACAACGGAAATGCGAATTCCCCGCTCCAGCAGTGCTTGCAGCAGTTCGGGAATTCCGTCATACGGTTTCGTATTATCCATGCTGTGCCGAGCGTAGTGGCGGACAAAATCGTCGTAGGCTTTCTGCTCATTTTCCTCACTTGTGCCCGCAGGACAGCCCCGTTTTACCAGCATACGCACACCGTTTCCCACAAAATACTGCACCTCGTGCAAAGTATGCTGGGGATAGCCGTTCTGCTCCATGGCATAGTTCAGGCTGTTTGTCAAATCTTGCAGTGTATCCAGCAATGTTCCATCTAAATCAAAAATTGCGGCTTTATATCCCATTGTTTCTCTTGCTTACTCCTCGTGTTCGTCCTGATAGGGTGCAGAAAATACAACTACCCCCTGTACCGTATTATCCAGCGTAACTGTATGCCCCTGAATCTCCGTGACCTGAGAAAACAGGTGCAAAAATTCATCGGGTTCTGCAATCTCTGCAAATCCCATATCGCCCTTTCGGTAATGCATGGGGATAATCACTTTCGGCTGCAATGCGTCGCAAATTTGCTTTGCCTGCCGGGCATCAATGGTGTAATACCCACCCACAGGAATCAGCAGCACATCAATCGGCTGCATCTGGCGAATCTGGTCATCAGTAAGCAGATGCCCCAAGTCGCCCAAATGGGCCAAACGGAAGCCGTTAACATCAATAATGTGCACAGTATTTTCGCCACGGGCAGCCCCGTGCTGCGCATCGTGGAATGTATTCAAAGTTTCTACCTTAAATCCGGGCATACGACGACTTTGCTTTACGCCTTCCATATAATTATGGTCGTTATGACCATGACTGCACAGAATGACATCGCCTGCAATATTCGGAAAATGCAGACCGGGTACATAATCCGGCTCGTACGGGTCGAATACCACAGTACCCTCATCGGTATCAAACACAAAACAGGAATGACCGCACCAAGTTAACGTCATCAAAATTCCCTCCTTTTATTTTCGTAATATTCTACTACATTATTGACGATTTGAAAACAAACATATATGATGAACAAAGAGAAAAAAATGGGATAATTTGTCCTGCCTAGGAGCCAATAAAATGAAAAAAGTTTTGCTCAGTATGCTCGGCACTGTGCTCGTGTTTGCACTGTGCATCGGAGCTGTATTTGCCATCTACCACAAATTCGCCATTGACCCGGAAACCCTTATGGGACCTCCCGTGGAAGAGACTACGCCAACCCCTGTTCCCACGCCGACTCCTGTTCCTACACCGGACCCTACGCCCAAACCCGAATGGCCCGATGTGGACATCACTTCTTGGGAGTTCATTCTGGCTAACCCCGAAAACAGCATTGGTGAGTACGCACCGCCTTTGGCAAAACTTGAGGGTCAGCAATTTGATGAACGCATTATTGAGCCAATGCAGCAATTTGTTGCTGCTGCCCGTGCTGAGGGGCTGAATGTATTGCTGTCCTCCGGCTACCGCAACTATAATGACCAGAATTATCTCTACCAGAGAAAGGTAAACCAATACGGTGCAGCAGTGGCCAAAACCATCGTAGCACCTCCCGGTACCAGTGAACACCAGACCGGTCTGGCTTGCGACATCACTGACCGCTACTATGAAATGAAGACCCATGACCTAGAAAACACCGCACTATATAAATGGATGAGCGAACACTGCCATGAATATGGTTTCATCGTTCGCTACCCCAAGGAGAAAGAAGATATAACCGGCATCATCTATGAGCCTTGGCACTTCCGCTATGTGGGCGTAGAAGCTGCTACTTACATTATGGAAAAAGGCATCTGCCTAGAAGAGTTTTTGCAGCTCTATGAAGAGCCGTAACATCGGCTAATACAGAACATAAAACGCCCCCTGATGTGAAATCACATCGGGGGGCGTTTTTAACGGTTTATGCACTGATAAGCAGTTTTTATTGATCGTGGTACGTTTTCAGGCGCTGAAGCGAAGCATAATCTCCACGAATATCCCCCAGAAGAATATCCGGTTTGGGCGTGCCGTGGTAGTCTGAACCCGCCGTAGGAATAAGGTCATATTCCTCAGCCAGCTGCAGCAAATGCTGTCGCTGTTCTGCGTTATAGCGTGCATAAACGCACTCCATGCCCGCACAGCCAAGCTCTTTTACTAAGGTTATCAGTTCTCTCAGTGCGCTGTCTTCCAGTTCGTACTGATAGGGATGCGCCAGCACCGGCACACCGCCTGCCTGCAAAATACGGGAAAACGCATTTTCCAAAGGCATATTCACTTTGGGCACATAACACTGTGCGCCTTTACCCGTATATTCACGGAAAGACTGCTTCACACTATCCACATAGCCTTTTTCCATCATCAGCAAGCCGATATGGGGTCTGCCCAGAACCGTGTTGGGGTGACGAGCACGCAGTTCTTCCATAGACAGGTCAAAGCCTTTTTCACGCAGACGCTCAATAATTGTGCGGTTGCGCACCTCTCGGTTTGCCAGCGCAATATCCAGCAAATCACTGAGACATTCCGCATCAGGGTCGATGAGATACCCCAAAATATGCAGCTCGATGCCATGGTAATCCGCAGACAGCTCAATGCCCGGAATTACCTCAACACCGTACGTTTTCCCTGCTTCCATGGCAGGGCGTATTCCATTTATATTGTCGTGGTCGGTTATTGCGATTGCCTGAAGTCCGGCTTCCGCAGCCAGTCGAATCACTTCCTCCGGTGGATTGGAGCCATCGGAAGCGGTTGTATGCACATGTAAATCAATTCCACGCAAGTGTTAATCACCTTCTTTTCCTCAGTATACTCCATCCGTGCAAAAAGAAACAGTGACAAATTTTCCAAATCACAGTATAATATGTATATCTATATTTATCGGGAAAGAAAGAAACTTTTTATGGAACTAAAGTTAATTGGACATGATTATAAATACGCTGTGGAACAGTCTTTGCTGACTCTGTTCCCCGGACAAAAGCCGGAATACCCGGAACACACCGGCAAAGGTGACCACATCGTGGTGCGCTGTTCCAGAGGCGATGTGTGGACTTCCATGACCACTACCATTTATCTGGACGGCAAACGCAGTGTCGGTCAGGCAAGAGTAAAAACCGAACTGCTCACCGATGAGCCTTTGGTCACCGACCGTCACTTGCAGAGACTGGTACGCCAGAGCTTTTATAAGGCTGCACTGGCTAGCGGTGTGGAAGCACCCGAATGGGGCGCACTCACCGGTGTTCGTCCCACAAAGCTGATGACCAACATCATGCGTGAAGGGAAGTCCGACAAACAGGCCGCTCATGCGTTCCGTGAAAAATACTTCACCTCACAGGCCAGAGCGGATTTGTGCGTACAGACTGCGCACTACTCCATGGACGCAGAAGACAGCCTTCCTGAAAACGGCATTTGCCTGTATGTTGGCATTCCCTTCTGCCCCACCCGCTGTGCATATTGCAGCTTTGTTAGCCAAAGCGTGGAAAAGAGCATGAAGCTGGTTGCCCCCTTCTTCGACGCACTGATGGATGAAATTGACGCAACTGCAGAGCAGGTGAAAAAGCTCGGTCTCGTCCCTATTTCCATCTACATGGGCGGCGGAACCCCCACCACACTTTCCGCACAGCAGCTGGATATACTGCTGACAAAGCTGGAAAACGCTTTTGACCTAAGTCAGGTGCGTGAAAACACCGTTGAAGCAGGCAGACCCGACACCATTACCCTCGATAAGCTCCATGTGCTTAAAGCACATGGTGTCAGCCGCATCAGCGTAAACCCACAGACCATGACCGACTCTGTTTTGGAAGCCATCGGCAGAAAGCACACCGCACAGGACATCATTGATGCCTTTGCCATGGTGCGTAAAGTGGGCGGAATGGCCGTCAATATGGATTTGATTGCCGGTCTTCCCACCGACACCCCCGAGAGCTTCAAGCGCACCATGGACACCGTCATGGCTCTGGACCCGGAAAACATCACCGTACACACCTTGTCCCTCAAGAAAGGTGCTCGTCTGATGGATGAAGGCGGCGATATTCCTACCCCCGCAAGCGTAAAGGAAATGGTAGACTACGCCCACAAGTGCCTTTACGAAGGTGGCTATATTCCCTACTACCTGTACCGCCAAAAGAATATGTCCGGCGGCTTTGAAAACACCGGTTGGAGTAAGCCCGGATACGAAAACCTCTATAATATTTGCATTATGGAGGAGCTTTGCTCCATCATCGCTATGGGTGCAGGCGGCTCGACGAAGCTGGTAAAGCCCAGCGGAAAAATTGACCGCATTTTTGCCCCCAAATACCCGAATGAGTATATTTCCAATCTGGCAAAGACCTGTAATGATAAAGAAAAGATAGGTGAGTTCTATGGAGTACAAACTTTCTAACATCAATCAGGATGCAAAATTGGATCCTATTTCCTTTTTGCACGCAAGCGACGCAGCCTATGAGCAGCAGCTTGACGCAGTAGCCATGCAGATTATTGCACACACTGCCATCAGCCCCATTGTGTTCATGGCCGGTCCCTCCGGTTCCGGCAAAACCACAACCGCACTAAAGCTCAGTGCCCATGTGGAAGCCCACGGAGCCAGAGCCCATACCGTAGCATTGGACCACTACTTCCGCTCAGTCAATGAGGAAACCTATCCCCGTACCGCAAGCGGTAAATTGGATTACGAATCTCCGTACTGTCTGGATTTGGCCCTTTTGAGCACACATTTTGCTGCACTGAACCGTGGAGAAGCAATTGAAATTCCCCGCTATCACTTCACCACCCAGAGACAGGAACGCCACACCGGCGTATTTCTGCAGCCTCAGCCCGGCGATGTAGTCATCTTTGAGGGAATTCACGCACTAAACGATATGTTCGCTGAAATCGCCCCCACCGCTATGCGCCTGTATATCTCCCCCAGTGCTTCCATTGTAGATGACGAGGGCAACACCGTGTTTAATGGCACTTGGATACGTCTTTGCCGCCGCATTCTCCGTGATTACCAGTTCCGCAACACTTCTGCACTGGAAACGCTGAATATGTGGGAAAATATTCGCAACGGCGAAAAGAAGAATATCGATCCCTTTAAAACCCGTGCAGATGTACAGATTAACTCTGCACTGCCCTATGAACTGTGCGTCATGAAGCGGTATATGACCGATTTACTGAAAGAAATCCCCAAAGATATCGGTCTGTACGACGAGATTGCACCAATTCCGCAGGCTTTGGAGCTGTTCCAGCCCATTAACTCGGAGTTAGTCGCTCCGGAAAGCCTGATTCGTGAATTTATGGGCGGCGGAATCTACGAATACTAAAATAAAAAAGACAGAGGAAGTTTTCCTCTGTCTTTTTTATTTCCATTTCTCAGTAAGTGCGCCCCAGAGTTCCAACAGGCGGAACTTGTAGACATATCCTTCCTGCTCCGTAATAATCGACGCAGTGTCCGCATCTAAATTTGCCATCGCCTCTCGTGATGCCTCTGCCGCAGTAATGCACAGCGGCGGATACACCACACACCACCAGTTGTGGCCTTTTCCTTCCCCTAAAACCACACGCAGGGAATTGTATTTTCCTGCCGGCAGAGAAAATCCATCATACTGTCTTGTGGGGTAATACTCTTCCGATAAACTCACCGTCACTTCTCGTCCATCAGCGGCAGTAAGCGCTGCACTGCGTATGTTCTCCAGTGATGCACCGATGATTTCCTGCGCATCTTCTGCGTTTTCGGTGTTCTCGAGGACAGGGCGCAAATATTCCAGCACCTTATCCCGTACCATGAGTTTTACGGCCTGTTCGGTGTCACTGTCGTCCACGGCCAGCACATGCAGGCGTACCATCTGACCGGTAATCTCCTCTTGGGTACGCTGTGCCCACACCCCGGCCATTGTCCCTACACAGAGGGCCAGAAGCAATGCCATTTCCCAAATTCGTATTCCGTAAAACTTCTTCATGTCGATTCCACCTTTCGTATGGAATCAGTATGTCCAAGTTTTTCCAGTTCAAACCGATCACGCAAAAATTTTTACGCAAAAAAGACCACTGTCATTCCACAAATGTGGTCGATCAGTGGTCATTGTTATTCATTAGAATATCTTATTCCGGAAGTCTTGCATTGGTTTTGCACAGGAATACCTCAGGGTATCTTCTGCGCAGCGCATAATATGCGTCCTTGGCGGTTTTCTCATCGGGGAAAATGCCAAATACGGCACTGCCTGTGCCGCTCATGCACGCACCGCTTGCACCGTGATTCATCAGTGCACGCTTAATGTCGTTAATGCCCTTGGTATGCTTGCCCAATACATCTTCAAATACATTATACATACGGCAAATAACGCCGTTGGTATTGTCTTCCTTTAATGCTTCCAGTACACCTTCCGTGTCGGGACGGCACTTGCTCTTGCGGTCATCAATCTGACCGAACAAAGCCGGAGTAGAAATGGAAAAATACGGCTTACAAATTACCACGGGGTGTTCTCCAAAAAACGGCAGTTCCTCCATGATTTCACCACGGCCCGTAGCCAGCTGTGTGCCGCCTGCAACGCAAAAGGCTACATCGGAGCCGACCTTCTGGCTGATTTCTTCCAGCTGAGCCAATGTAAAGGGTTTACCCATGAGCTTATTCAGACCACGCAGAACGGCTGCTGCATCGGAAGAACCGCCAGCCAAACCTGCACAAACGGGAGTACGCTTATGGAGTTTAATGTGTGCACCCTTTCCCTGCATATCGTAAGCATCGGCAAAACGCATAGCTGCCTTTACCGCAACATTGCGCTCGTCATTGGGAATAAAACCGCGGTTACTTTCCGCCGTAAACACGCCACTGTCATTGAGCGTAATCGTTACATCGTCGCACAACGTAACCGACTGCATGACCATGCACATTTCATGGTATCCATCATCACGGGGGGCACCGACATCCAAGGTCAAATTCAGTTTTGCATACGCTTTCTCTCTAATCTCATTCATCCTATCACCTCGTAGTTGGGGTGCAGACCCCTACTGCATTTTATCATAGTATAGCCCTACACACGAATTTTGCAAAGCGATTTTTTCCAATTCGACCTTTCTCCAGGGGGTTAGCTGCGTTCTGCACATCTTTTGCACACATCTTCTTTAACTTTGTATGAACATTTATATAAATCTATTTACAAGTTTTAAGTTTAGTGGTACCTTATAAGCGAGCTGAAAGGAGCGATACCCAATGAAGAAAACACTATATAGCTTAATGCTGGATGAAGATGTTGTCGGCGAAATTGACTTTCTCGCCCGGCGTTCGGGACTGACCCGCTCCGGGCTAATCAATGAAATTCTCGCAGACTATGTACAGGTACTCACCCCGGAACGCCGCATCAATCAGGTGCTGCAAGAGGTGCAGCAGCTTCTGGAATCTTCCCGTCAGCTGGCACCGTACTTTGCCCCCAATACCATGAGTATGTCCGCAAAGAGCAGTCTGGCGTATAAATACCGCCCCACCGTGAAATACGAAGTGGAGCTGTACCGCAGCAATAACGGCAACAGTGGTGCGCTGTCCGTTGTGTTCCGCACCCAGTCTACGCAGCTTATTGATGCCATGACCGATTTCTTCTGTCTGTGGAAGCAGATGGAAGACCAGTGGTTTACTTCCCACGGTTTGGCGCCCCGTGACTATGAGCTGTATCCGGGAAAATTTGTCCGTTCCATTTCCATGGAAGGTGGCGGACGAAGCACCCAAGAATCCGCACAGGCCATTGCCGCCTATGTGCAAAACTTCGACAATCTGCTGAAAGCCTATGTGGCCGGCGACTGTTCGGAGCACGATCTCTCCGTTCTCTACCGTGAGGCTATGGAACGATTACCTGTTTGTTTATAACTAATTTTGTATAGAATCCGAATGTATGGAGGTGTACGACATGAACGCAGAACAATATACCAGAAAAACAATAGAAGCCATCAACACAGCCCAAGCTATGGCCGTGGAAAATCAAAATGCTTATGTTGACCCCGAGCACATCATGTATGCGCTGCTGGACGCAGACGGCGGCCTAATCGGCACACTGCTGCTCAACATGGGCGTCGACTGCGACGCAGTTTTGAGCGACTTGGATGCAGCCATTGAAGCAAAGCCCAAAGTATCGGGCGGTGGCGATATATACGCATCCAGAGAAACCGCAGACATTTTGCAGAAGGCCGAAAAGATTGCCGCAAATATGCAGGATAGCTACATTTCCGTAGAGCACCTGATGTTGGCGCTGCTATCCAAACCTACTCCCGCACTGAAGCGCATTTTTGCCGACCACAACATCACACAGCCCAGCTTCACCCAGGCACTGAGCAAAGTAAAAACGCATCCTGTAAACTCGGATAACCCCGAAGATACCTACGATGCACTGGGCAAATACGGTACTGACCTTGTTCAGCGTGCCCGTGAAAATCAGCTGGACCCCGTAATCGGCCGAGACAGCGAAATTCGTAACGTAATCCGTATTCTTTCCCGTAAGACCAAGAATAACCCCGTACTGATCGGTGAACCCGGTGTTGGTAAAACCGCTATCGCTGAAGGGCTTGCACAGCGTATTGTCCGCGGCGATGTTCCCGAAGGACTGAAAGACAAGACCATTTTCTCTCTGGACATGGGCGCACTGATTGCCGGTGCAAAGTACAGAGGCGAATTTGAAGAACGACTGAAAGCCGTATTGGAAGAAGTCAAGAACGCACAAGGCAAAATCATTCTGTTCATCGATGAGCTGCACACCATTGTCGGTGCCGGTAAAACCGAAGGCAGCATGGACGCAGGTAACCTTCTGAAGCCTATGCTGGCTCGTGGTGAACTGCACTGCATCGGCGCAACCACCTTGGACGAGTACCGCAAGTACATCGAAAAAGACGCTGCTCTGGAACGCCGTTTCCAGCCGGTACAGGTCGACGAACCCACTGTTGTAGACACCATTTCCATTCTGCGTGGTCTGAAAGACCGCTACGAAATCTTCCACGGCGTACGCATTCACGATAATGCCCTTGTTGCCGCAGCAACGCTGTCTGACCGTTATATTTCCGACCGTTTCCTCCCCGATAAGGCCATCGACCTTGTGGATGAGGCCTGCGCACTGATTCGTACGGAAATCGACTCCATGCCCGCAGAGCTGGACGACATGCGCCGTAAGATGATGCAGCTGGAAATCGAAGAAATGGCACTGAAAAAGGAAGATGACCCTCTGTCTAAGGAGCGTCTGAGCAAGCTGACCAAGGAACTGGCCGACCTGCGTGACAGCTTCCGTGAAAAGGAAGCCGAATGGAACAGAGAGAAACAGTCCGTGGACACCGTAAAGCAGATTAAGAGCGATATCGACCGCGTTCAGGGCGAAATTGAACAGGCTCAGGTAAATCTTGAGTATGAAAAAGCTGCAAAACTGCGTTACAGTGACCTGCCCGCTCTGCAGAAGGCTTTGGAAAGTGCTGAAAAAGCCGCAGAACAAGGCCGCAATGACAGCATGGTCCACGACACCGTAACCGAAGAAGAAATCGCCGGCATTGTTGCCCGCTGGACGGGTATCCCCGTGGCAAAGCTCATGGAAGGCGAACGAGAAAAGATCCTGCACTTGGAAGATGTGCTCCACCAGCGTGTCATCGGACAGGATGAGGGTGTTTCCAAAGTTGCGGAAGCTATTCTGCGTTCCAGAGCCGGCATCGCCGACCCCAATCGTCCCATTGGTTCCTTTATGTTCCTCGGCCCCACCGGTGTCGGTAAAACCGAACTGGCTAAGGCTCTGGCTGAAAGCCTGTTCGATGATGAACACAACATCGTGCGTATCGATATGACCGAATACATGGAGAAATACTCCGTATCCCGTCTGATTGGTGCGCCTCCCGGATATGTCGGCTACGATGAAGGCGGTCAGCTGACCGAGGCCGTTCGTCGTAAGCCATACAGCGTGGTGCTGTTCGACGAAGTCGAAAAAGCACACCCCGATGTGTTCAACATTCTGCTGCAAATTCTGGATGACGGTCGTATCACCGACAGCCAGGGCAGAACCGTTGACTTCAAGAACACCATCATCATCCTCACCTCGAACCTTGGCAGCCAGTACCTGCTGGATGGCATTACCGAGGACGGAGAAATCACCGATGACGCACGCAACGCCGTCATGTCACAGCTTCGTGCATCCTTCCGTCCGGAATTCCTCAACCGTCTGGATGAGATTATTTGCTTCAAACCCCTGACAAAAGAAAACCTGCATCACATCATCGACCTGATGCTCGACAGCCTTAGAAAGCGTCTGGCAGACCGTCGACTGAGTCTGGAAGTCACCGACAGTGCTCGAGACTACCTCATCGACTTGGGGTACGATCCCATTTACGGTGCTCGTCCTCTGCGTCGTGTGCTGCAAACCAAGGCAGAGACCTTGATTGCACGTAAGATTCTGGAGGGTACACTCCACGGCGGTGATACGCTGATTTTGGACACCAATGGCGATGAATTGGTGTGCCGCGTAGGTTGACAAAATTAGGGGATGGGTATAGTATTTTGCAATACTTTATTGAATTTTCGCCAATTGGCAACGAAAGGAACATTCTATGCAGTACCTGCACTATCTTGCCGGTCCCCTAATCGGCGCAGCTATCGGCTACTTCACCAACTTCATTGCGGTGAAAATGTTGTTTCACCCACACCACCCAGTAAAAGTCTTTGGGAAAACTCTTCCCTTTACTCCCGGTGTTATTCCCAAGAACAAACCCAGACTTGCCCACGCAATCGCCGTTGCCGTATCGGATATTCTGCTGACCAAGCAGGATATTGCCGGTCTAATCACCGATGAAGCGGTAAACTCTGCAAGCACCGCTCTGGTTGCAGACTCCGGTCTGTTTTCCCAGAAGTCTCCGGAAGAGCTGGCACAGTCCATGGGCATGGAAGAACTGGACACCGACGCCATGGAGCTTTTCCTCACCGATAAGGTCTGGGACGGCATCAAAGCCATGGATATTGGCAGTATCGTAGCCACTAAGGCTAACGAAGTGATTCGTACCGTACCCATGCTGGCCCTGCTGCCTGTGGGAAACATCATCTCCACCATCAAGGAAAAGATCAACGAGTATATAGACAGCGACGAATGCCATGAAGTGATCTGGTCTATGGTTCTGGTTAAGGTAGACGAAATCAAACACGCACCTATGGCAGACACCATCAGCGCATTGGGCATGACCGAAACCGCTGCGGAAGGTTTGATTGCTTCTACCATGCATGGCGCACTGAATAAGTACATGGCCCCCATGCTGGATATGCTGAACATCGAGAAAATTGTCGAAGACAAAATTAACGACATGGATATTCAGGTCTTTGAAGATTTGGTCATGAGCGTCATGAAAAACGAATTGAACACCATCGTTAATCTGGGTTTCGTTATCGGTCTGATTATCGGTACCATCAACATTTTCCTTTAAAACTAAAAAAGAGCGTATCGAAGCTACACTTCGATACGCTCTTTTTGCGTTAATCCTTCGCTTTCGGTGCAACGATTTCAGACAGCAGGCCACCGATAATCGCCACATACACAGTACTGATCCACGGATTGGAGGAAATCGCACAGCCATTGGTGCAGCCAAAAAACCGATAATACGCATACCCCAAAATACCGCCTGCGGTAATAAACAGTCCTCTTCGAACCCACTTTTTCATGATGGTTCCTCCTTTTGCTTTTTCTGCATGATACTATAAACAAAGCCGAATTTCCGTGATGTTATCACAAAAACAGAACCCCCACTCTGCTGTGTTTCAGCAGAGTGGGGTTCGTGCGATTAGTCTGTGATTTATTGGATATATGCTTCCAGAAATGCATCGATTTTTTCCGCATATTCCTTGGGCGAAGTATACATGCTTTCCACATGTCTCGTGCCCAATGGGAAGAAGCAGTCCTTCTCTCCCTGATACTGCTCATAGAGCATCGGACCATTTTCAAATGGAACCAGCTTGTCGTCCTGGCCGTGGACAAATAGGATAGGCAAACGACATTGTGCCAGACTCTCGGTTACATCGGAATCGTTGAGGTCGTAGCCCGCAATCAGGCGGTTAAGCCAACGCAGAGTGCCGTACATAGGGCCAATCTGATGATCCAAAGATGCTTTAGCATTGCGGAAAGCACTGTCGGCAATAATGAACTTCACCTGTTCCGGACAGTGTCCGCTCATCTGCAGCACTGTGCCGCCGCC
>RCNI01001291.1_pt1 | contig 13703 bp, 9 predicted proteins | sample 2041151 | NCBI WGS metagenome assembly RCNI01 (sample SAMN09708214, study PRJNA481090) | feces metagenome | isolation source: feces | place: Antarctica: Albino Rookery | reverse complement strand
AGCGCTGCCGTCCTCGATCTGCTCATTGACCACGAAGGGCAGGAAGAACTCACACTTCAAGGGGTTGACAGGCACATTCTTATCCAGGAATGCAGGGAAACGGCTCCACAGCTCATCCAGCATACGGTTGGAGAAGCCCCACAGGTTCATGGACACCAGCGTATCGCCCTTCAGATCCACAAAGGTCTTCTCGTCCTCGGTATAGGCGGCATCCTCACCACGTTTATAGATCTTGGTGCGCTCGGTGATACCAGTCAGCTTGCCGTTCTCCACCTCGCACACACCGCGAGCCACACTGCCGTTCTCCGTAACGGTATTGCGCAGGCGATAGCCCACCATAGCGTAGCTGCTCTCATCCTCCAGATTAGCCAGGAAGTTGTAGATCGTAGTGAAGGCCGTGGGGCCATAGAAGTCATCTGCATTGATGACGGCAAAGGGGCCATCTACCACACCCTTGCAGCAGGCGATGGCATGACCGGTGCCCCAAGGCTTAGTACGTCCCTCCGGAACACTGTAGCCCTCCGGCAGGTTGTCCAGATCCTGTACAATATAGGATACGTCGAAGTACTTCTCCATGCGCTGGCCAATGCACTCCTTGAACTCATCCTGCATATGGCGGCTGACGATGAAAGCCACACGGCGGAAGCCAGCTCTCCATGCGTCATACAGAGAAAAGTCGATGATAATATGACCCTGAGGGTCCACGGGGGTGATCTGCTTGGGTCCCCCGAATCTGCTGCCCATACCGGCAGCCATGATGACAAGTGTAGGTTGATTCATAATGCCTCCTCGTTTTGCGGTAAATGTGCGGTTAACGAATTGTATTCTTAGCGCGGCAAAAGGGATGCGCTTTCGCATCCCTTTTGCCGGGCATTTCAAGGTTATCCCTTCACACCGCCGGCAGTCAGGCCTGCAGCCAAATGCTTTTCAATCAGCAGGAACAGGATGATGACCGGAACCGTTGCAAAGAGGGATGTGGCAAACAGATACTGCCACTGAATGAAGTTGAATCCATAGAACTTGTTGATACCGACAGTGATCGGCTTGAGAACATCACTGCGGATCAGTGTCAAGGCGATGGTATACTCGTTCCAGGAGTTGATGAACACGAAGATCAGTGCCGTGACGATGCCGGGCGCCGCCATAGGCAGCAGCACGCGGATCATAGACTGGATCGTATTGCAGCCGTCGATCTTAGCGGCCTGCTCCATCTCCGGAGAGATGGATGTAAACGTACCACGCAGCAGCCAAATGGCAAAGGCCTGGTTAAACGCTGCGTTCAGCAAGATCAGACCCCAAACACTGTTGGTCAGACCCATATCCGTCATCAGACGATAGATACCAACCAGCAGCACCACAGGGGAAAACATCTGGCTCATGATGACAGCGCCCAGGAAGAAGCCCTTACCCTTAAAGCGCATACGAGAGAGCGCATAAGCCGCGGGAATACCGCAGAGAATTGCCAACAGTGTCGCACCTGCGGAGACGATCACGGAGTTCATCAAATAGTTGAACACGGGAGCCGCCTTCCAGATCTCCACAAAGTTGGACCACTGCCAGGTATGTGGCAGCAGCGAAGCTGCCGTAGTGGAGTACATCTCGCTGTCAGTCTTAGCTGCCGTAGTGAACATGACGAAATAGGGGTACAAAATCACGATGCAGACGATAAAGACGAAGAGGTACAAAAACACTCTCTTCCAAGAGTTCTTTTTCTGATACATATCTTAGCCCTCCTCCTGTTTTTCTTTCCGCAGCGACATGATCATATAACCACCGGCGAAGATCGACAGCACAAGGAAGCCGATCACAGAGACGGCAGCCGCCTCGCCGGAGCGTCCGTTGGTGAAGGACAACTTATAAAGGTATGTAACCAGCGTGTGCGTCTGATCGGCAGGGTCGCCCTTGGAAATCGTCCAAACGATGGGGAAGGAGTTGAATACATAGATGATACTCAGCACCGTGGACACCGTCAGGCTGGGCATGACCAGAGGCAAAGTGATCTTAAAGAGCTTGTGCCAGAAACCTGCACCATCCACATCAGCCGCCTCATAGAGGGTCTGATCGATTCCCTGCAGGCCGGACAGCACACAGAACGTGATGAACGGCACAGAGACGAAAATACCGACCCAGCACTCCCAAGCGAAAATCATGCCGGGCGAGGCTGTCCAGTTGACATAGCTGTCAATGATGCCCATTTTTGTAAGCAGCAGGTTCAATGCGCCGTAGTCAGCGTTGATGATGTACTTCCAGATCAAGGACTGAATGATCAGAGCCGTTGCCCAAGGGAAAACCACAATGGCACGGACGATCTTGCGGCCATGGAACTTCTGGTTGAGCACCAGTGCCAGAATAAAGCCCAAAATCGTGGAGAGCACAACGACTACCACGGTCCAAATCGCAGTATTCAAAAGCGTATTCCAGAAAATCTTATTACTGAAGATTGCTTTATAGTTTTCTACGCCGTTAAAGCCGCGGTTCACACCAGCCTTACTGATCTCGCAAAAAGAGGTTTGAAACACGGTGATGATGGGGACCAGAATCAAAACCACCATCAAAATGATACTGGGCAAAAGCCAGAGATACGGCTCAATCGTTTTCTTAAAGGATTGCTTTTTCATGGGGATATACACTTCCCTTCTTTTCTCGCTGTTCCGCTATTCTCCTCTCCGGGACGTACCAGCAGGGCGCGTTCCGGAGGGGAGAAAAACGGGTATTGCTATGTTCCGATTACATTGAGAACACCTCACGGGGGCCCCGAAGGACCCCCGTGGGGCGAATGCGGTTTACATCAACCGCTCTTTATTTGTGTTCCTTAGCCGGCGACCTTAGCCTGCAGAGCGTCCAGAACGGTCTTAGCATCGGCAGTGCCGGTGCAGACCTGCTGCTCAGCCTCTACAACGCCGTTACGGACATCCATCCACTCAGCCTTCTGCATGGGATAGAACTTGCAGTTGGGCAGAACAGCGCAGAAAGTCTCGAAGTACTCGCTGCTGCCGGTAGCATCGGAGCCGCCCTTCTTGTAGTTCTCAGCATTCTTGGCCAGGTTCTCGGAAGCGTCCAGAGTAGCAGGCAGGAAGCCCTCGTACACCATGTAATTGGAGTAAGTCTCGACGTCATAGAAAGCATCGAAGAACTTGGTGATAGCAGCAGTACGAGCCTCCTGATCGGGAGCATTCTTATCCTTGAAGACCATCAGCTGATCGCAAACGCCCAGAGCAACGTTCTCACCGGGCATATCAGCAACCACATAGTTTGCGGTGCAGTCGTCAGTGATCATGTTCATGGGGCCGATCATCATGGCCAGAGTACCGTTGTTGAACTGGGGATACAGGTTGTACTTGGTATCGTTGTAAGGATCGGAGTTGCAGTAACCGCCGTCAACCAGAGCCTTCATGTACTCAGCAGCCTTGATATTAGCCTCGCTGTTCAGAGCCCACTCGCCCTTGTCATCCACGAAACCGCCGCCCATGTTCCAGGCATAGTATGCGAAAGCAGCCTGGCCTTCATCCATGGAGATATCCAGACCCCAGGGAGTCACATCGGGGCACTTTTCCTTGACAGCCTTGCAGGCAGCCATAACCTCGTCCCAAGTAGTGGGCACTTCCACACCGGCCTTAGCCAGGATGTCAGTGTTGCAGTACAGAGAACGGCAGGAAGCCAGGATGGGCAGAGCCCAAACGGTACCGTCCATCTCGTTGGAAGCCCAGAAGCTGGGAACGAAGTTGTTCTTCACCTTCTCGGAAACATATTCATCGGCGGGCATCAGCAGATCATCAGCAACATAATCAGCAAAGCCGCTGATGTTCAGGATGTCGGGCTGCTCCCCGGTGGAGATACGGGTGTTGACAGTTGCATAGATGTCGTTCCAGGAGACGATATCAATGTTCAGGTCGATATCCTTGTTAGTCTCCTCGAAGTCAGTCTCAAACTGCTTCCACCACTCCTGGGTATAGTTGCCGTACTGAGAGATGATGATGTCCAGCTTGACCTTTTCGCCGGAAGCCTTATCGCCTCCGCCGCAAGCCACCAGAGAAAGCATCATGACCACAGCCAAAACCATTGCAAGAAACTTTTTCATCTGTTTTTCTCCTTCTTCTTTTTTGTTTTGTTGTGCCGACTTCCACATCGACACTTAAAATGTATGCAGAACGTGAAAATAGACAAATTCCCACGCCTGCTACACCTATTATACTTATCACATTGCCACAATTATAGGGAAAATTATTCGCTTTTTAGGAATATCTTCCTAAAAGCGAAGATAAACCCCCTTTTACATCATTGAGATTCCGCTAAGTTTTCATGGTTTTTACGAAAGGCCCGAGGTGTCATACCGGTATTTGCTTTGAAGATTCGCGTAAAATAGTTGTAATCAGAAAAGCCCACTGCCCCTGCCACATCGGAAATGGGGCAATTGCTGGAAATCAGTAACTTTTTGGCCGCATTGACGCGCCGCAGCGAGATCAGCTGGGTCACGGTCTTACCGTCAGAGAACTTCTTGGCCAGCGCACATAATTTGGTGGTACCCATATGAAGATCGGTAGAAATACGCTGCAGCGACAGCGGCTCCATATAGTGCTGATCCAGATACATCTCCAGTTTCTGCACATCCGTATACTCCGCCGAGCGGATGATCCCCTCCAGCTGGATGTAGGATGCCAGAGCCTCCAGCACCTCCGCAAAGGCAGTGATCTCCTCGCTGCTGCACTGGCGCAGCCGGAAGAATTCACGGCGCAGCTTCTCCATATCCCCATCATACCAGTCCAGCAGGCTCTTGGTGCGCTCCCACTGCTGAATCCGGGAGGATTCGTCCAGCAGCTGCCCGAACACCAAGTAAGCAATCGGTACACCGCCCTCAAAAATAGGCAGCAGGTATTCTCTCAGCCCCGCATGGCACTGGTAGGAATAGATGCCTCCGTTGCCTGTAATGCGGCACTCGTGCACCGCACGCGCATCACATTCCTTGCATCGGGCGTCTCCCTCTTCCGTCGCGTGAATACTCTGACAAAAACGGCTGTGAGCATTACGAATTTCGATATCCCGACCGCAACCGTCAAAAATATTAGCCCAGATCCCTGTCAGCGTGTGAAGATTGATGATCAAGCGCCGCAGCTGGGCACTATTGAAGAGAATATTTCTCACAGCCTGCCCTTCATCCATTGCTGCACCTCCTTCAAAACTGGTTTTTCGATACCTATATTATAAAGTCTCCCCCCTGAAAATGCAATGCTATTTCTTCACCCGCGCCGTAAACCATGGTACCGTTTTCGCAAAAAAGAGAAGCCTTTCGACGTTTAAAAACGTCGAAAGGCTTCTTGAATTCAGCTTACTCTACGAACCGTTATTTGCTCATTTTGACCACGTTGGAAAAATAGTAGCAGCCCATGCCGTCATAGCCAAGGCCTGTCAGATTTTCCCGCAGCAGAGAGGCTCTCCCCTCATTATAAAGAGGGATCACATAGCCATCCTCCAGCAGCATACGCTCCGCATCGGCCAGATAGGCATCCCGTGCCTCCGGGCTGGCGGCAGCGTCACTGATTCGGATCAGCAGGTTGTAGGCATTGGAGTGAATGTTGGCCCAGTTGTTCTTGTCACCACTGCGCCAATCAGACAGCAGGCCCACCGGGTCACCCCGGTCACTGCGAATACCCACCAGCGCGATCATGAAGTCACCACTGTTCAGCACCTTGGTCATCTCCGCCGCCTGCAACGGGCGCAGCGTCACCGTCAGCTGCAGCTGCTCCTCCCAGACGCGCTGTACTTCCTTTGCCACCTGCTCCATGCTGGGGATCTCCGCCACATAGGCCAGCGTCACGCTTCCGGCAGCAGGCAGTTTTTCCTCCGCCAGCAGTTCTTTGGCCATACGGCATCTTTGCTCGTAGTCCTCCGGTTTATTATCAATCTTGGGGCCTACAGCCGTGCGGAAATCCTTCCCCTCCGTGTTGCGGATACCATAGGGGATCACACCCTCTGCCGGCAGGTAGAGCCGCGCCGGCAGCATCTCTGTCAAGGCGTTGCGGTCGATGACCAGCGACATAGCCTGCCGCACCTTCTCGCTGCTCATATTCTGCGCCATCTGATTGATCACCAGTGTCGTTACCCGCGGATAGGGGTCGGCATGCCAGGTTTCCGGCTGGGCATCGATTTCTTTCTGCGAGAGTCCCAGACGGAAATCTGCCTTCTCATCCTCATAGAATTCAAAGTTCAGTTCCTCGGGTCCCAGACGTCGGCTATCGTAATACGCCTCCGTTGTACCAACCGTCAGCGTTTCGTTCTGCCAGCTGCGAACATCACGATAGGCACCGTTGCCCACCAGCGTCTGGGCAGACATAGACCAGTTTTCAATACTCACCATGTCGCTGCGCACCGGCATAGTGGCCGCCGCCGCGCAGATTCGCTCAACAAAATAGGGGCAGCGGTGGGACAGTGTCACTACCAGCGTCTTTTCGTCCGGTGCGCTGACCTGCAGATTCTCCACTCCGCCGCCGCTGCGTACCTTATCGTAGCCTGCCACCATGTCCAGCAGTGCCGCATTGGGGGAATTCGTGGCAGGATCTACCAGACGCCGCCACGCAAAAACAAAATCGTCAGCAGTCACCGGATTGCCGTCGGACCATGTCAAGCCGCTGCGCAGCGTGAAAGTGTAGGTCTCCGTGCCGTCCAGATTTTCCTCCCGCTGATAGTTACGGGCCGCACCGTTGACAGCATGGACGCCGCCCTCGCCGTCATTGGCAAACTTCATCAGGTTTTCAAAAAGGTGGCTGACCACCGTTTTTTCTGTTTCCGTAGTCACCATAGCCGGATCCAGCGTTGTAACTCCCTCCGGCAGGGATACGCGCAGGGACATCTCATCGGAGCGATGGCCGCAGCCGGTCAGCAGACCCAGCACCGTGACAGCCGCCAGTAAAAGGGCAGCGATTCTCTTGGTATATTTCATGGAAAACTCCTCTGATCGTTCTAAATTTCTTTTTATTATACCCTCTCATGCGTCTTTTGTAAAGAATAGCCGCAGAAATACGGCGACACACTCCCCAAATGCCCCCGCCATCACAGGCAGCACACCTCTTTTATTGCCGCTTTGCGTTTCCAGCTCCTCCGGCGCCTTTTGCCGGTTACAGGCACTGCTCTTCCCTTTGATGCCACAAATAAGGTGCAAATTCTGCAAGGAAAAAGAGCTGCCTTGGGCAGCTCTTTTCTCACTTCTTCTCCTCGATTTCCACCACATGGCCATTTTCGTCCACACGGGCAGGACGGATCTGGCTCTTAGTATGGCGGGCAATGGTATCCAGCCGCATCCGGGACGGGAAGTCACTGAGCAGCGTGTAGGCCACACCGTGGCGCTTGGCACGGCCTGTCCGGCCAATACGGTGGATATAATACTCGTTTTCATCCGGCACATCGAAGTTAAAGACGGCATCCACATCGTCTACGTCGATACCGCGGCTGGCCACATCGGTGGCCACAAACACACGCAGCTCCCCGGCACGGAAACGGTTCATTACCGCCTCGCGCTTCTTCTGGGGAATGTCACCGTGGATGCACTCGGCATCAATGCCCCGCAGCTGCAAGAACTTGCAAAGGCGCTCGGTAGATCCCTTGGTGTTGCAAAATGCCACCACGCGCTCCAGCTGCTCACCTTCCAGAATTTTCGCCATGGTGTCCACCTTCTGCTCGGAGGGAACATCAATGCGATACTGCAAAATATCCGGCTTATTCTCCTTGGTCGCCTGCACCGTGATCTCCGCCGGGTCGCGTTGATAGACCCAGGAGATATCCATGACCTCACGGGAGATAGTGGCAGAGAACATACCCAGATTCTGCCGATGGGGAATCTTGTCCAAGATTCGGGTCACGTCGTGGATAAAGCCCATATCCAGCATCCGGTCCGCCTCGTCCAGCACCACGGTTTTCACATCGCCCATAGTGACGGTGCGGCGCTTCATATGATCGCTGAGTCGACCGGGGGTAGCCACCACGATCTGGGGCTTACGCTTGAGGGCATTGATCTGCTTGCCGATGGGCTGTCCGCCGTAGAGGCAGACCAGACGCACGCCCTCATGGCAAACAGCGATCTCTCGCATTTCATCGGTGATCTGCATGGCCAGCTCCCGGGTGGGCGCCAGAATGACTGCCTGCACTTTATCACTTTCCGCATCAATCCGCTCGATGATGGGGATGCCGAAGGCCATGGTCTTGCCGGTACCGGTAGGTGCCTTGGCGATCACGTCCTGCCCCTCCAGCATGGGAGGGATACAGCCGGCCTGCACCGGCGTACTGATTTCATATCCTTTATTGCGAATAGCTCGCATGGTGGCGTCCGACAAGCCGAACTCGTCGAAGCGCATACCCTGAGTAATTTCCATAATCACTTTCCTCGTTTTTTCCTATATCAATATTAATTCATGTTAATTATACCACAGCTGTCAACCTGCCTGAAAATACTCTCCTGCCGCCCTCAAAAAGAAAGCCGCCGCAGGCAAATGTCTGCGGCGGCTCGATGCAATGCTTACTTCTTATAGGGGACGTGCCAGATGGTATCGGCGTACTCGCCGATGGCGCGGTCGGCGGCAAAGATGCCGGAACGCGCAATATTGTGCAGGCTCATCTGATTCCACTTCTTCCGATCCCGATAGGTGATCGCCATGCGCTGCTCAGCAGCACAGTAGGAGCCAAAGTCCGCCAGCAGCAGATACTGGTCAGCAGGACAATCGCTGCCGTACACCAGACGCTGGAACAGATCCTCGTAGGAAATGCCGTCACGGAAGCCGCGGCGCAGCTGATCCAGCACGCGGCGCAGCACGGCATCCCGCTCATAGAGCAGCGCCGGATTGTAGTTGGGCACCAGCCGTGTCACCTCGTCGGCCTTGAGACCGAAGAGGAAGATGTTCTCATCGCCCAGCACCTCGTGCATCTCCACATTGGCACCGTCCAGTGTGCCAATGGTCAGTGCGCCGTTCATCATGAACTTCATGTTGCCGGTACCGCTGGCCTCCTTGCCGGCAGTGGAGATCTGCTGGCTCACCTCACTGGCGGGCATCAGCATCTCTGCCATCGTCACACGATAGTTCTCCAGGAACACCACCTGCAGCTTATCCTTACAAATAGGATTGTTGTTGATCTCATCAGCCAAAGAGTTGATGAGCTGGATGATCCGCTTGGCCACCGCGTAGCCGGGTGCCGCCTTGGCACCGAAGAGGAACGTATGGGGTACCATCTCCATCTGGGGATGATCCTGCAGGTGCTGATAAAGGCCGATGATGTGCAGCACATTGAGCAGCTGGCGCTTATACTCGTGCAGGCGCTTGACCTGCACATCGAAAATAGCATCCGTATTCAGCACCACGCCCTGTTGGCGCTTGGCAAACCGGGCAAAGTTCTTCTTATTTTCCTGTTTGATGGCCTCCAAGCGCTGGAGAACCGCGGCGTCATCTGCGTAGGCATCCAGCTTTTTCAGCTGTTCCGGTGCCGTGAGATAGGCATCTCCACCGGTAAGCTCCCGGATAAGGCCATCCAGGCCGGGGTTGATCTGTGCCAGCCAGCGGCGATGGTCGATACCGTTGGTCACGTTCTTAAACTTCTCCGGCTCCATGGTGCAGGCATCCCGGAACACATCGTTACGCAGAATATCCGAGTGCAGCGCGCTGACGCCGTTGACAGCCATACCGCCTGCGATGCAGAGGTTCGCCATGCGCACCGTGCCGCCCCAGATAATGGCCATCTTTTCCACCTTCTCCGGATCGTCGTGGTAGAAATTGGCCACCTGTGCCTGCCAGCGGCGGGCAATCTCCTGAATGATCTGCCACACACGGGGCAGCAGCAGCTCGATCAGCTTCTGCGGCCAGCACTCCAACGCCTCGGCCAGCACCGTATGGTTGGTATACGCCACGGAATTGGTGGTGATGTGCCATGCCTCGCCCCAGCTGAGGCCGGCATCGTCGATCAGAATACGCATCAGTTCGGGGATCACCAATGCCGGGTGGGTATCGTTGATTTGAATCACGTTTTTCTCGTGGAAATTCTTCAGCGTACCGTACTCCTGAATATGCTGACGGGTAATGGACTGGATGGTGGCAGAGACAAAGAAATACTGCTGCTTCAGACGCAGAGACTTACCCTCGTAGTGATTATCCTCGGGGTAGAGGATCTTCGAGATGACGTTGGCCATCGCCTGCTCCTCACCGGCCTGCAGATACTGTCCCTGTCCAAAAAGCTTCATATCCAGCGGCTTGGGGGACTTGGCATCCCATAGGCGCAGGGTATTGACGTGTTCCGTATCGTAACCGGCGATCTCCATATCGCAGGGCACAGCCAGCACTCGGGTGTAGTCCTCATGGATCACCATCAGATGGCCGTTGTCCCAGCGGGTGCGAACCTTGCCGCCGAAGTGGACTTCCTCTGTCTCCTGCGGCTTGGGCATCAGCCACGCATCGCCCAGATTCTTCCAGTCATCCGGCAGCTCCACCTGCTGGCCGTCCACGATCTTCTGCTTGAAGATACCCAACTCATAGCAGATGGAATAGCCGGTCGCCGGGATCTCCAGCGTGGTCATACTGTCCAGATAGCAGGCAGCCAGACGGCCAAGGCCGCCGTTGCCGAGACCTGCATCCGGCTCCATATCGAAAACACGGCCTGCATCAAAGCCCAGTTCCTCCACAGCCTCGCGCATAGGATCCAGCAGTTCCAGATTGAAGGCGTTCTTCATGAGGCTGCGGCCCATCAGAAACTCCAGAGACATATAGTGGACTTTGCGCTTTTCCTCACGGGAAGTCAGTGCACGGCTCTGCACGCCGCGCTCGGCCATAATATCCCGCAGCACCATGGCGCAGGCCTTCATCATCTCGCCGTCATTGGCCTGCTGCTCCGTGCATCCGTAGTTTAGACGCAGCTTCTGCACAATGGCTTTTTTCAATACTTCTTTGTTATAGGTCATTGTTTCCTCCACGCAATATGTTACGATTGCTAAATTTTTATCCTAAAAGACTTGTATAAATATCCCGATAGGTACGGGCGCTGGTATTCCAGCTGAAATCGCCAGTCATACCGCGGCGCTCTACGGTACGGAAGCCCTCCCGGTCGCCGCGATAGAGACCCACGGCCTGCGAGATGGTATAGAGCATATCGTATGCATTGTAATTTGCAAAAACATAGCCGTTGCCATCCTCCTGTCCCACTTGGCAGGAGTGCACCGTATCGGCCAGACCGCCGGTCTGGCGAACGATGGGCACCGCGCCGTAGCGCATGGCAATCATCTGGGAAAGGCCGCAGGGCTCACTCTTAGAAGGCATCAAAAAGAGATCCGCGCCGGAATAGATCTGGCGGGACAGCTTATCGGAATAGGTGATCTGGGCGCTCATACGTCCGGCATAGCGTCCCTGCTCCCAGTGGAAGAAGTCCTCATACTCCTTGTCGCCCATACCCAGCACCACCAACTGGACACCCAGATTCATGATGCCGTCGAACACCTCACGAATAAGATCCACACCCTTGTGGCTGACCAAACGGCTGACCACGGCCAGCAGCGGCACATCGGGATTGACCTCCAGCCCCAGCTGCTTTTGCAGAGCGGCCTTGCACGCCGCCTTGCCCTCCAGCTTTTGAGCGGTGTAGCAGTTGGCAATCGCCTTATCTGCCGCAGGATCAAAGCCCTTTACATCCAGGCCGTTGAGCACGCCGTGCATTTTATCACCCACCAGATCCACGATGCTCTCCAGCCCGTGGGCATAGAAGCTGTAGTGCAGCTGACGGGCATAAGTGGGACTGACGGTGGTCACGCTGTCCGCGCAGATCATCGCGCCCTTCAGAAGGTTCACACAGCCGTTCATCTCCAGCGTGCCGCCGGAATACCAGCCGTAGTCCAAACCGAAGAGATCAGACACGGTGCTGTCGCCGAACTGCCCCTGATACTCGATATTATGGATGGTAAAGACGCACTTAATACCGCGCACGGCCTCCCAGCGCATCGCCGCATCCTTGAGATAGATGGGCAGCAGCGCCGTCTGCCAGTCGTTGCAGTGGACGATCTCCGGCATCCAGTCCATGCTGGGCAGCAGATCCATGACCGCGTGGCAGAAGAAGGCGAAACGCTCGCCGTCGTCGTACTCACCGTACAGGCGCTCACGGCGGAAATATCGCTCATTATCCACAAAATACCATGTCACGCCCTGATATTTCAGAGAAAACAGTCCGCAATACTCATGGCGCCATGCCAGGTCTACATAGATATTGCCGCGGAAAGTCATCTTCTCTTTCCACTCCAGACTGATCTGTCCGTAAAGAGGGAGAACAACCGCCACCTCATCACCGTTGGCCGCCAGTGCAGGAGGCAGGCTTCCGGCTACATCTGCCAAGCCGCCGGTCTTGCAAAAGGGTGCCGCTTCACTGGTCACATACAAGATCTTCATGTTCTTCAGCTCCTCCTATTCTCTCTAATGCATACATTTTCTCACATTTATATTTATTTTGCAACAGAAAACGTTTTCAACGTCGAAAAATGTTCCAGAGGAAAAAGAAAGAGGAGTGTTTCCCCCTCTTTCTTTTCACGTCCATTACACCTCGCTGCCACGGGCCAGCACCATAGGATAGTGCTCGTGGCCCATGAGGGTGCGTCCCTCCTGGATGGTCACATATTTATCAGCGATCACGCTGTGCAGCACAGCGTTCTTCTTCACTACTGTCCCCTTAAAGAGAATACAGCCGTCCACCTGCGCCCCCTTCTCCACCTGCACGCCGCGGAACAGGATACTGTTCTTGACGCTGCCCTGAATATCGCAGCCGTCGGCGATGAGGGAATTAACGCACACCCCACTGGGGTCGATGTAGGACGAGCAGGAGTCATTCTCCTTGGCGAAGATAGGCCGCTCGGGGCAGAACAGTTCAGAGCGGATATCGGGGCGCAGCAGTTCCATGCTGCGCTCATAATAGCGCTGAATAGTATTGATGCGGGCGGCATAGCCATCCCAGACGTAGGCGCGGATATTCAGATTCTTCCCCATCTCCTGCAGCACATTGCGCCGCCAGCTATAGAGGCTGTGCGCCTTGCAATAGCGTGTCAGCTTCACCAGCAATTCCTTACTAATGACAAAGATGCTCAAACTCCGATAGCCTTCCGGCACAGCCACTTTATAGCTTGTATCCACCACACGGCCGGTATCATCCAGCTCAAAATATGTATCACTGGTATCGCCGGGAACACTGGTGCAAACGACGGTAATATCAGCGCCACTGGCCAGATGATCCTGCAGTACGTCGTCCAGCGGCAGGTTCGCTACCAGATCGCTGTCAGCCATCACCACATAGTCCTGCCGAATATCTTCCTCCAGATAATCCAGCACGCCGATGAGTGCCTCCATCTTGCCGCGGAACTTGGAGCTGGCGGCGCTGCTTTCAGAGTAAGCAAATGCCGGCAGCAGTTTCAATCCGCCGAAGTTGCGGCTCAGATCCCAGCTCTTGCCGGTACCCAGATGATCCAGCATACTCTGGCACTTGCCGTGCATGATGACGCCCACATCGCGGACGCCGGCATTGACCATGTTGGAGAGCATAAAGTCCACCACACGGTAGTTGCCGCCAATGGGGATCGATCCGTGGACGCGGTGCTCGATCAACTCCCGCAGCCCCGTCTTTTTCTCATACGAAAAGATGATTCCGTGCATTCCTTTCATGCTTTCACCCCCTGATGTGTACGATCCAGCATCTGCTTTGCCGGA
>RCNI01002161.1_pt1 | contig 13710 bp, 17 predicted proteins | sample 2041151 | NCBI WGS metagenome assembly RCNI01 (sample SAMN09708214, study PRJNA481090) | feces metagenome | isolation source: feces | place: Antarctica: Albino Rookery | reverse complement strand
GGCTGTCGGTGGAAAATACCGGAGCCAATCCGGAGCCGTCGGGCCGGATGCGGATGACTTGTTGGTCTGCGGTGGCAGCGTACAGCCACCCATCCTGCTCAGCTACGCACACAGGGTCCCGATATGGAGAAATGTCCAGTGTGGTGGTCCGGCTGCTGCCGGTGGTGGTCAGGACCAGCGATGCATCCGACGGGGTGTATGGTTGGGGTGCCGGGTTGACTGGATGCAACAGCAGATAGCCGGTGTAGCCAATCAGACCGCCAATGAGCAGAACACTGGTGACCACCTGAAAGCGGTGCAGAATGGCGTCCCGTTCCTGTGCGGCTTTCCGCCGCATGGCATCCCGATGACGGATCGCCTGCTGCCGGGTCTGATCGGCCCGGCGGAGCCAGCGATGGATCCAGGGCAGCACAGTTGGCCCAAATATAATCAGTACAATGCAGAACAGCAGAATCAGTTCCCAAAAGCCTAACTTCATGTTATGTCCTTCTCCGGCTGTGCCGGGTATTGCATTTTGAAAAGGGGAAAGAACCCACTTTACAATATTATATACTATACCGCAAACGGCGAAAAAAAGCGAGAGTTCCCCCATGGAGATGTCTTGCAAAAAGCTGGATGCATGCTATACTCAAGCCAGAACGAAATCCAATCAAAAAGGAGGTTTGCAGGATGAAAGTTTATGACAAAGGTGCGTTGGCAGTGGGTCTGGTCTGGGGCCTGTTGGGTGCGCTGCGGTTGTGGGTGAATGGCACAGAGGATTGGCTGATGATCCTGCTCAGTGCCGTCCTTTCGGTAAGGTGGCTGTATGAGGGCCTTTCAAAAAAGGGCGCCGGCAACGCAAAGCGGCGTGCAGAGGAGAACAAACGTGCTTGTGAGGCCATGTTTGGTTCGCATGCAAGATTCTGGTCCAGCGATATTTATCTGGTGTTGTTGCTGGTATTTTTGCTGCTGACATGTTTGCCTTACCCTTACCCAGTGTGGAGTGCAGTTCCGCTGGGGATTATGCTGGTGTATGCAATCTGGCTTACCCGTGCAATTAAGCAAAAAAATGAGGAGCTGGATCTGGAAGCTTGCCAGACCCTGCGCAGGGTAGAGCTGGAGGGTGTGGATGCCTCGTACCACTTTTTGGTGGAGAAGGAAGAAATGTGGGCTAAAATGCTGATGAAGGCATTGACAGACAACGACATTCCCTGTTCTGCACTGCCAGTGTACGGCGCAGGTATGACGGTTCGCGCCGGGATGCAGGAACGACTGAAAATCTATGTTCCGGCGGACAAACACCAGCAGGCCAGAGAGCTGATGGCAGAGATGTTCCCAGAAGACAAGGAAAGCTAATCGCAGATGACTTTATAAAAAATGGAGCGTGCCAATTGATAAGTCAGATCTTATTGAGTGAACGGATGTTTTACAGGGCAGGTTCTTAGAGGTTTTCAGATGGATAGAACACAGAGAGTGACCCTTACCAATATGTGCATGGTCTATGATGGTAATCGGGTTTTAGTGGAGGATAAGGTTAATTGTGACTGGAATGGCATTACCTTTCCCGGCGGTCATGTAGAGAAAGATGAATCCTTTGTGGACGCAGTTATTCGTGAGGTATATGAGGAGACGGGCCTTACCATTGAGCCTCCGCAGCTATGCGGGCTCAAAGATTGGACAGACCCGGATGGCTCCAGATATATGGTGCTCTTTTATAAGACAAATCAATTTCATGGAGAACTGCAATCTTCTGATGAAGGAAAAGTATTTTGGACAACCTTTGAGCAGTTGCCTGCTTTGAATCTTTCTCTCGAGATGCAGGATATGCTGAAAGTGTTTTTGGACGATACCCTCAGCGAATTCCATTATTATCTCAAAAATGGCGAGTGGGTTTACGAACTAAAATAATTGCCAGCAAGATATACTTTTCAATATATCAAAAGCAACGCAACAGATAGGCATAATGGATTCGATGGCAGAAACCACCCTCTACACCGTAGCTCTTGCGTGGTGCGACATGTTCCCATTTATTGGGCAGTTATATAACAAGAAACGGAGTGCATCGACTTTCGATACACTCCGTTTTTTATTTGTGCTTTTGGCGGTCCTGGATCAGTGCAGATATTTTACAGCGTCCCGTACCCGGTCGGCTTCTTCTGCGCCGTTCAGGATGCGTACCAGTTCTAGACCAAAGGGCAGGGCACCGCCCAGACCAAAACTGGTGGTGATGTTGCCGTCTGTGACCACTTCGGTATCCACGACCTCTGCGCCAGTCAGCTCCTGTCGGAAGGAGATAAAGCTGGTAGCACGTTTGCCCTGCAGCAGGCCCAGATGACCCAGAATACTGGGCGCTGCACAAATGGCAGCGATGGGCTTGCCTGCCTCAGCAAAATAGGTCACAGCACGGATGACGGCGGGGCAATTTTCCAGATTTTGCGTGCCGGGCCAGCCACCAGGCAGAACCAGCAAATCGAACCCGGTGGGGTCCACATCCTCAGCCAGCACATCTGCGGTGATGTGTACCTTGTGGCTGCTGGTCAGCTCCAGACTGCCGCCCACTGCGGCGATGGTAACTTCATTGTTGGCACGATACAGCAGGTCCGCTGTGATCAGAGCTTCGCACTCCTCGGTGTCATTTGCGAAGAACAACAGAACTTTTGCCATAAAATACTCCTTTTGCCTATAAAAAAGTCGGCGCAGACGCACCGACTTACGGTATTATTTGGAATCGGGACGCAGCACCCGCCGCAGAACGCTGTCCTCTGTGGACAACACCCGGTTGACCCGGCTGATGATTGCGCTGGATGCACCGGTCTTCTCCATGATAGAAAGATAGATCTGCTTATCCAGCAGCATTTCTGCAATGTCGAATCGCTGCTCCATGGCGCTCAGCTCGGAATAGCTGCAAACGTCCTGCAAAAAGCGATATACCTCCTCAGGATTTTTCAGCGTGAGCAGGGCCTCGTACAGGCCCGATTCACCGGTGGGATGGTCTTTGGGCATAGGATATAAACCTCCTGGATTATGCTCGGGGCACGGCAACACGCTGCGCCCCGGAATCAGTTTTATTATTTTAGTACAATACAGTACGGAATGCAATAGACAAACCAGCTGAAATTACAGGCGCTTTTCCATCCAATATTCCGGCCACAGGATGCCGGGAGCCAGCTCGGTGTCTACCGGATGCAGGATGCGGAAGCCTGCACCCTTGAAAAATCCCTGGGTGTCCAGCTGCTTTTGACCGACCCGCACACCTACGGCAGTCTTGCCGTCGGCGCGTGCCAGACGCTCGATGCTTTGCAGCACGGTGCGGCCAATGCCTTTGCCACGCCACTGGCTTTCCAGATAAAAATGCTTGATCAGCAGCAGGCCGCCGGTCATTTCCCAGGCAATGTAGCCAGCGACCTGGCTGCCCTGCATGATGAGCTGATAGTTTACATCCCGGTCCATGTCATCTTCGATGGCTTCCACGCTTTGCAGATTTTCCAGGATGGCATCCAGCTGCTTTTTGTTGAAGCGGCGTGCATAGTGTTCCCGCCAGATGCGGTCTGCCATGTCAGCGGTCATTTGAATGTAACGGGCTTTGGCAACAAGTTTCAGTTCCGGTTTCATAGCGTTTTCCTTTCTTGGTCGGGCCAATCACAATGCCTGCTGTGTACGGACGCAGGCAGTATATATAGAGTTCACGGATTTTCAGTGGGTTATACAGGGAGCAAGACGATTTAGCATAGTTACTTTCCATTAAACCGAACGCCTGAATAGCATCTTTCGGCCGGCCTTTTCAGGTAAAGTATAACATAAAAAAGCCCTGCGGCACAGCCACAGGGCAGAAAACCAAGAGAAATTTTCTTATGCTGCCATATCAGGGTTCTCAACGGTGTTGGTGATGGTCCAACCCTCTGCTTCGTCAGCTCAGCGTTGATGTCGTTCAGGGTCAGAACGAACAGGACATCGTTGCCCTTGGTAGCGGTCAGAGCGACTTCGGGTGCAACGCAGACCCACTTGCGCCAGTCAGCGTTGTCCATCAGGGTCTGCTGGAAGGCAGCTGCATCTGCGCCGTCCTTCATCTGCATCAGAGCGATGCTGTGTGCCACAGTGCCCATCATGTTCATAACAACGGTGGTGTTCTCCACGTTGTCCTGCACGTTCAAAGCAGCGGCCTGATCGGGGTTGACACCAACAGAGTGAGCGTAGGTTTCTGCATCTGCAGGCACGTTGGTGCCCACAGTGTTCTCCAGTGCAAAATTGCCAACGTGGGCAAGCACAGCTTCCAGCTCAGCCTTGGACTCAGCATTGACATTGTCTTCGAAATTGACATGTGCCTTGTAAACCTCAACAGACTTGGAAGCCTCGGCAACGGCCTCGTTCATGCTGTTGAAACCGGTAACGAAATCCTCAGGGATCTTGCCGCCGAAAGCGCAGCTGAAGGTGGAGCCGTCTGCAAAGGTGATATCCATGCTGCCCATTGCTTCGCCGTCTTCGTACTCGTTCTTTTCGTTCAGCTTCTGCAGTTTGGATTCGTTGAACAGCTTGGTCAGAGTCTCTGCCAGTGCACCGTCGGTGATGCCCTGAATAGTGTCGGAACCAGTGTTGTAGAACAGCATGGACTTGCCTTCGTTTTCGTTATCGGGGAACAGCTCGATGGAAGTGATGTTATCCTCATTCTCGCTGTAAGTAGCGAAGAAGGTGCTGATGGTGCTGGTTGCGGAGGAAGTGGGCGCGCCGCAGGCAGCCAAAGACAAAATCATGAGGCTTGCCAGAAGAACGGCCAGGATTCGTTTCATGTTCATGGTAAATCTCCTTAAATTTATGATAAAGATACTCTGAAAGATGCGCTGTTTGATACAGCGTCATCTATAAAACGAATCACAAGTGGGAAAAATTGCACAGTCAGAAAAAATTTTTTGTATGGTGATGGGGGCGTTCCGGTTTGTTGTCCGGTACAGGGTCCTGTGGTGCTGGTTGCTGCTGGAAGAATGGCGGAAACGGTCCGTGTTCGCCGGGGAAGCTCGGCATACCCTGAGAGCCGTCCTGCGGGGCCTCAAACGGATTGGATTCTCCAAAGAACGGGTCGAACTTTCCATAATAGTCGTAGTAGGGGTCCGGTGCAGGCATATGGCCGGGGAAATCCGACATATAATCCTGATACATGACTTCGTGGACCATGGCGATGACGATGATAACCAGCGTGGCTAAGAGCAGTGTGACACTTAGAAGCAGGACACAGCCGCGGAGCAGATAAGCCTTTGCCAGCCGTTTGCGGGCAGCAGGGATATTGCGCCCAAAGGCCCAGTAGAACAAAAAGACCCAGCCAATCACAGGGATGGCGAACAGGACCAACGACCAGAAATACTGGCTGGTGGACAGTCCACCGTCGGGGCAGACATCCGGTGCTGCCTTATATAAGGTCTTGCGGGGTGGGGCAGTTTCCTTGCGGTTTTGGGAGACCGAAAGCAGTGCGTCTTGCTGCGGGGTATCCGCAGCTGAAGAATGTACCGCACTACGGCCAATCGGTGCGCCGCAGTTTGGGCAGTGCGATGCATGCTGCGGCAATGAAATACCGCAGTTCGGGCAATAGCGCATATCAATATACCTCCTGTTGGGCCAGGATATCCAGACCGTTGCGTTCCAGCGGCACAGACAGGATGATCTGTGTATTGGTCTGGCCCAGTTTCTGGAATGCCATAATGAGATGTTCCAGATGGGCCATGTTGGAGCAACTGACCCGCACCATGAAGCTGTGATCGCCCGTTACATGGAAGCATTGCAGGATTTCCGGGCGCTGCTCCATCATCTCCATCAGGGCGGCAGCACGGTTGGGCGAGGTGGAAACACCAATGATGGCCCCGATGCTGCTTTGCCCCTTGGGGCGGCGCAGGGTAACCGTGTATCCGCCGATCACGCCGCACTGCTCCAGCTTGTGAATCCGGCTGGACACGGCAGGGCTGGTGAGGGCCACCCGGTCTGCGATTTCCTTTACCGGCATCCGGGCATTGGCAGACAACAGCTTGAGGATTTTGTGATCGATCTCGTCCATGAAAAGATCTCCTTTCCGACAAGAAATTTTTAACGAATTAAATGCAATGCTTCAAATCATACCGATTTGAAAAACAGGCATGTGAAATAGAGAATAGCAAGTTTATTATATAAGGCGAAAATTCAAAAGTAAAGAAAAAACGAAAATAAATAAGGCATACGGCCGTTTGACAAAAAGCAAAACCGTCATTATAATTGCACTTACGAAAGCAATGCTTTCAGGAATATCGTTATTTTCCTACTTTATATACTTTCCCACCCCTCTATACACAAAAACCCGCTGCCAGGCGGGTTTTTGTGTTTTTACGACAAATATCGCCAGGGATCTAACTTGACAGGCCCGAACGGAATACGGTACTATGATAGTTCAAGGATTTATAGAGAGGAGGGACAACGATGCGGAATCCGCTGTGGATGGCGATCAAGGCAGGCTGTGTGGTATTCATGGCTGCGCTGGTGGGCGCAATGCTCAGCGATGGATGGTTTTTGATGACTGGGATCTGCGCGGCCACTGGTGTGGTCGTATATGCGATTTATGATAATACCTTCCCGCCTGAAGAATAACCCGCTGGAAAGCGGATAAAATTTACCGACTGTCCTGGGACAGCCGGCTTTTTTTATAAAAAGGTGTCTTACAGCAGGTACGGTTCGTAAATATGCAGGTCCTCAGCTTTGACCACACCATCCAGATACAGGCCGTTTTCCCGGTATTCTTCTAGGGTAACGCTGCCGCGCTGCCGCATGGGTGCAGCCAGACCAATCTTGTCATAAGGCAGCAGCACCTGAATACTGCGCACCCGGTCTGCCAACAGACGGTCCAGCTCCAGCAGCAGCTGATTCAGGCCGACGCCGGTCTTGGCACTAGTGAGCAGGACATCCGGCTCAAAAGAAACCGCATTGGATGTGTCGCACTTATTATAAACGGTAAGACGGGGGATATCGTCACAGTCCAGCGAATGAAGGACCTGGTCAGTGACCTCCAGCTGGGCATCCCGCAGATCGTCGCCGGCATCTGCCACCCGGACGATCACATCCGAATACGCGGCTTCTTCCAGCGTGCTCTTGAAGGCCTCCACCAGATGGTGGGGCAGGCGGGAAACAAAGCCGACCGTGTCGACCAGCAGCACAGCCAGACCGCTGGGCAGAACCAGCTTGCGGCTGGTGGGGTCCAGGGTGGCAAACAGCATATCGGCTTCCAGTACCTGTGCGCCGCACAATGCATTCATTAGGCTGGATTTGCCCACGTTGGTGTAACCCACCAGACTGACGACCGGCATGCCGGTACGGCTGCGGGCACGGCGCAGTTCACCACGGCGTTTTTCCATTTCGGCCAGCCGTTCACTGAGCATGTCGATGCGGGCACGAACATGCCGCTTGTCCAGCTCCAGCTTGGTTTCACCGGCACCACGGCGGGCACCGGCACCGCCGCCGCCACCGCCGCCCTGACGGCTCATGGATGCGCCCATGCCGGACAGCCGGGGCAGCTGATACCGCAGCTCGGCCAGTTCGGTTTGCAGCTTGCCTTCGTTAGTAACGGCACGGCTGCGGAAAATCTCCAAAATCAGCATAGTGCGGTCCAGCACTTCGCATTGCAGCAGGCCGGACAGGTTGCGGATCTGGCTACCAGTCAGCTCACCGTCAAAAATAGCGGTTTGCACGTCCAGTTCTTCCACAGCCATGCGTGCTTCTTCCACCTTGCCACTGCCCAGCAGAGTAGCGGCTTCCGGGGTGGAACGCTTCTGGGTCACCTGACCCACAGCAACCATGTGGTTCGCTTCGCACAGGGCTGCCAGCTCATCCAAGCTGCGCGCACAATCCCACTGGCCCATGTCCAGGGCAAGCAGAAGGACCCGTGCGGGTGGGGTTTCGGTCAAAATATCAATCAGTTCGCTCAATTGACTCTCCTTTGCTTTTACACAAGTCCTCCCATTGCGAGAGGGTCAGATAAACGTATTGGCACGGCATAGGGGTGCCGTCCAGCTTGTGGTCGGTGCCGGTGTGGTCCAAAACAAACCCTGCATGGGCCAGCACCCGACCGCTGGCAAAATTTTCTAAGGCATAACAGCCGCCCAGCCAACTGCCGCCGCAGTGGGTAAACCAGTAGGCAGTTACGGCCTGGAGGGCTTCGGTGGCATAACCCTGCCCCCACCAGGCTTTGCCCAAGCTGTATCCGGGGCACCAGACGCCTTGGGAGGCGTCGACTTTCGGGGTGTTCCACTGCCGTAGCAGCGGACCCGCGGCAAAATCGTTATATAGACTAATGGCACCAATCAAGGTCCCACTGGATTTTTCTACAATGCCCCACTGGAAGTAATCCGGGTTGGCATACAGGGCGTCCCATGCCGAAAGCAGCATGTGGGTTTCCTCCTCGCTGCGGTGTGTCCGCCAGCGCAGGAACCGCCCTACCTCCGGGTCGCCGGACCAGTTGGTATACATGGCATGGGCATCTCCGGGGTTGAGCCGCCGCAGAAAAAGCCGTGGAGTTTCCAAGGGTATCGTACCCATGCAGCGCATCCGTTATCCTCCCTTTTGATTTTGCTTTGATTCAGTATAGCATAAACTGCCGGGATTTCTATATCAGGGAAATAAGAATCCGAAAAAATATGAGAAAAAACGGTGACAACTTCATTTTTCGCCACGCCTCGCCAAGCAATATGTTAGAATTGTAACAGGCGATTCGGACAGAAAGGTCAGGAAAGACCGATTTTACGAAACGGCAACAAAATCAGCTGGCAGCAGGGCAGGCAAACGAGGCACTGTCCTGTCCGGCTATGGAATCCCGGGTGGAAAGGAGAGGTTTCGGAACCGATGAAACAGTTAATTGCAGTTGTTTTGATGCTGACTTTGTTGCTGACCGGATGTGGTGTTGTGGAGCAACCGGACACATCCAATGCGGCGCCGGGCACCACTGAAAAGAAGTCCGCAGCAGCGTCTGACACAGAAAATGCAGTGCAGACCGGCTTTCCTCTGACGGGCCTGGAACAGACCAGCACCGAGCAGCGTCCGGTAGCTGTAATGGTGAGCAATGCCCCGGAGGCGGTTCGGCAATGGGGTCTGAGCAGTGCCAGCGTGGCGATGGAAGCACTGACAGAGGGGGATACCACGAACTACATGCTCTGGTTTGATGGTCTGGATGCGGTGCCCCCAGTAGGTCCTGTGGCACAGAGCAAGGATGTGTTCTGGCAATTTGCCCTGCCCATGAACAGCATTCTGGTGCAGAAGGGAATGAATATCTACGCAGAAAATCTGCTCAATTATTACGGCTGGCAGCCGCTGGATGCTCTGATGCTGGGCGTCAACTGCTTTGACTATGACGGCAGCGACCCGGCAATTCCGGAGGAGTACAACTGGTATACGCAGGGTTCTTCTTTGAAAAAAGGTACAGACTATTACCAGATGCAGCTGGAAGGGGCCGTTCCATTCTGGCAGAAATTTGGCACCCCCACAGATGGAGCTGCTGCCGCCAGTGTGACGGTGCAGTTTTCCGAAAATCAGGCCACGACCCTGCGCTGGGAAGATGGTGCGTGGAATATGTATCACGGCGATGGGACCCCGCAGCTGGATGCCAATAATGATATCCAGATGCGCATGACCAATGTGCTGGTATTGTGTGCTGAGCCCTCGGTGAAGGACAACCAGTTCACCCGGGAATACGACCTGACCGCAGGCGAAGGGCTGTATCTGGTCAATGGAACCTGGCAGCCGATTCATTGGAAAAAGGGCGATGTAGCAGACAGGCTGCGGCTGTTTGCTGCGGATGGCTCGCCGCTTCTGGTGGCACCGGGTAAGACGTATCTGGCCATTTACGGCGGTTTTGCAGGGCAGTCCCTCACTGTTCTGGATGACGTGGGCGGCACCATTTATTCCGCAGAACAGCAGACCCCGGCGCATAACAAATAAAAAAGACCGAGCGCGTTTGTGCGCTCGGTCTTTTTTATTTTGTCAGAGAAAATTACTCCTGGTTGGCTACAGTATCCAGATAGCCTTCGGGGATAATGTCGATGGCTTCCACCAGACGGTCGCGCATCCACAGCTCTACGTCCGTACGGACGGTGTAGCCACAACCCGGGTCAGCCATCCACATTTCCGGCTTGCGGCTGGGCAGTGCACGCTGGCTCAGCATGCTCATAATGACACCGCCGTGGGTCACACAGGCTGCTTCAGTGATCTGGGACTTAATCATATATTCAAACATCTTCAGCAGGGAATCTGCACAGCGCTGGTGAAATTCCACCGTAGGCTCTGCACCTTCCGGAGTGTAACCGGAGGTAGGGTCCATCCAGCGGACAAAGTCCGGGTCCTGGACTAGGCTCTGGATGGGCTTGCCTTCAAATTTGCCAAAACCGGCCTCTCGCAGGGAATCCACGCTGTACTTGTGGGGTGCGTTGGGGAACAGGATGTTGCTGGTTTCCACCGCACGCTTCAAAGGGCTGGAAAAGACTACTTCCGGGGTGGGATAGGTAAACCGCTGGGTCAGGTCCAGCAGCTGAGCGCGTCCGGTGTCGCACAGCGGCAGGTCGGTGCCGCTGCCCACATACAGACCGTCCAGGTTGCCCTGGGTCAGGCCGTGACGGATCAGGTGCAGCTTGAAAGTTTTCATAAAAAAGGCTCCTCTCTGCGGCAGAACCGCATTGTTGCAATAAAAAATAAAGTAACAGAAATAAGGCAAGAATTTTGGGGAGTCCCCATATCTTGCGGTGTAAAACCCACAAAACACAATCCCTATTGGATAAAGCGCGGGCTGTGTTGCTTCTCGCGGAGAAACGACGAAAAAATAAGATTTGCGTATTTACAAGGCGTTGTGTGTAGGGTATAATCAACGTACCGTAAATATAAAATTTGAGATATTACGGGAATTGCGGAAATTGTGAGGAATCCATCATGGAGTTCAATCGAATCATTACTCTGCTGCGCAAAGAGCGCGGCATTACGCAGAAGCAGGCTGCAGCAGACCTGGGCGTTTCTCAGGCACTGCTTTCACATTACGAAAAAGGCATCCGGGAATGCGGCCTGGAATTTGTCGTAAAAGTGGCGGACTACTATGGCGTATCCTGCGATTACCTGCTGGGGCGCAGTGCGGATCGCACCGGTGCAGTGCTGAGCGCAGAGGATCTGCCTAACCCGGAAGCCATGAAAGATGGCATTTACCGTGGCAGTGTGCTGCCCACCATGAATAAAAAGCTGATTTCCAACAGCCTGAACGTGCTGTACGCCAAGCTGGGCAGCTGCCAAAACCGGGAGCTGGTCACAGAAGTGAGTAACTACCTGATGCTGGCGGTCTACAAAATGTTCCGGTACTTATACGGCGCAGAAAGCCGCAATACCAGCAGCCTGTTCAGTATATCACAAAATACCTGGCAAGGCTATTCCGATTCGGCAATGAAAGTAGCAGAAGCCAATGTTTGCGCTACACTTGCGGGCGAGGACGTCCAGGGCAAGGGCGAGATGCTGAAGGACACTGGCTGTCTGGCCATGACGACCGAAAGCCTGAGTGCGGAGTACCCCCTGTATGCTTCCAGTCTGCTGAACCTGATTAAGACCAGCGAAGGTCGTATCGAAAAATTGAAATAAAGCTAAATTGGCAAAAGACCCGGCTGCGGCAGCTCCGCATCCGGGTCTTTTTTCGTATCAGTGTGCGGAAAACTTGCGATGAAAAAGGATCACATCAGTCGCAGTTTTTCCAGACAGCTGCGGCAGATACACTGCCCGGAAAGGATTCTTCCATCCGGGTCCTCCTGACCGCAAAATACACAGGTGTATTCGCCGGAACATTTGCGCAGCAGGATCGTGTCACCGTCTACGGAAATCTCCATAGGGGTGTTAGCTTGCAAATGCAGGCTATTTCGCAGTTCCTTGGGTAGTACGATGCGCCCCAGGTGATCGACTTTGCGAATAATACCGGTGTGCTTCATAAAACGATCCCTTTCATTTGAAGTACTTTTTGGTCCGTCGGCTTACAGCTGGAGCAGACCAACTTTTTTGTACACTTTCTGCAACATACGATTGGCCAGGCGGGATGCGCCCTCGGCACCGTCCGTCAGGACCTGGTCCACGTAGGCCTTATCAGCCAGGATACGGCTGTACTCGTTCTGGATGGGAGCCAGACCGTCAGCAATGGCTTCGCCCACAGCCATCTTGAAGTCGCCGTAGCCCTTGCCGTCAAATTCGGCCTCGATGGCAGCCATGTCCTTGCCGGTAAAGATGCCGTACATGGTCATCAGGTTGGACACACCGGGCTTTTCGGCTGCGTCAAAACGGACCACGCCGTCCGAGTCGGTGACTGCACGCTTGCACTTGCGCAGAATGGTGTCCTTGTCGTCGGTCATCAGGATGAAACCGTTTACGTTGGTGTCGCTCTTGCTCATCTTGCGGGTCGGATCGGCCAGGCTCATGATCTTGGCACCGGCCTTGGGCACATAGCCTTCCGGCAGGGTAAAGGTGGGGCTGTAAGCGTTGTTGAAACGCTGTGCCACGTTGCGGGCCAGCTCCAGATGCTGGGTCTGGTCCTGACCAACGGGAACCAGGTCTGCGTTATACACCAGAATGTCCGCAGCCATCAGGCTGGGGTAGGTGAACAGACCGCCGTTGACGTTGTCGGGGTGCTTGGCGCTCTTGTCCTTGAACTGGGTCATGCGGCTCAGCTCGCCAAACTGGGAGTTGCAGGTCAGCACCCAGCCCAGCTGGGTATGTGCGGGCACATGGCTCTGCACAAATACCAGGCTGCGGGTGGGGTCGATGCCGGCAGCCAGCACCATAGCAACTGCCTCACGGGTGTTGCGGCGCAGGTCAGCAGGGACCTGGCGCACCGTCAGTGCGTGCAGGTCGGCGATCATGTACAGGCTGTCGAACTCGTCCTGCAGCTTTGCCCAGTTGCGGATGGCACCAATATAGTTGCCCAGGGTAAAGGTGCCGGTGGGTTGAATGCCGGAAAGGATGCGCTTTTTGCGCGGTGTAGTTTCACTCATAAGGATTCCTCACTTTATATATGATATCTGTTGTAAAACGAAAGAATTAAAGATAGAGATAGTATATCACGTTTATTCTGCGTTGACAAACACCTTTGTAAAGGGTAGACTAAATTTGACGACACCACAGCAGGATATTTCGTCTTTGCTGTTGACCCGATATAAGGAGAGAGAAAGATATGGCAACCAATAAAGTACGCACCCGATTTGCACCCAGCCCCACGGGCTATATGCACGTAGGTAATCTGCGCACCGCACTGTATGCTTACCTGATGGCAAAGCACGAGGACGGCACTTTTATCCTGCGTATTGAAGACACCGACCAGGAGCGCTACGTGGAAGGCGCAGTGGACGTGATCTATAACACCTGCCGCGAAACCGGTCTGATTTGGGACGAGGGCCCGGACATCGGTGGCCCTGTTGGCCCGTATGTGCAGAGCGAGCGCATGGGCATGTTCAAGCAGTACGCCGAGCAGCTGGTGGAAGCCGGTCAGGCATACTACTGCTTCTGCACCCCGGAGCGTCTGGAAGCAATGCACGCAGACCAGCAGGCAAAGGGCGAAATGACCCACTATGACGGCCACTGCCGTGATCTGCCCGCAGACCAGGTCAAGGCTCTGCTGGATGCAGGTACCCCTTACGTCATCCGCCAGAAGATCCCCAAGGGTCAGGTGGCAGGCTTTGACGATCTGGTGTACGGTCATATCGAAATCAGCACCGACGAGATCGA
>RCNI01001288.1_pt1 | contig 13744 bp, 9 predicted proteins | sample 2041151 | NCBI WGS metagenome assembly RCNI01 (sample SAMN09708214, study PRJNA481090) | feces metagenome | isolation source: feces | place: Antarctica: Albino Rookery | reverse complement strand
CTTTGTTAGTACAAAGCCAAGAGGGAAGCAGGTGAGAATCCTGCGCGGTCCCGCCACTGTAATGGATGAATTTGCAGCTGCTATATATCCACTGAAAGCTTTTTTGGGAAGGATGGTTGCAAATGATGACTCCTGAGTCAGGAGACCTGCATATAGTTTTTTGATTGCTGACGGAGTATTGGCTTAATCAATTTCAGAGAATTGAGCCGGGACTTTGTAAAATGAGTCTCGGTTTTTTACGATATGCTGCCGGATGTAAATATTACAATCCATACCGATGGAATGCTTTACCGTTTGGTAAAAGCTAAATTTGAGAGGAAGGTAGCAATGAAAAAAACAAATCTCAAACGTCTCCTTAAACCCTTGGCAACAGCTCTGATTTTTGTGCTTGTGCTGTCACAATTCGCATTTCTGGGCTCCGCTGCCGAAATCGGAGGCCAAAACACACCTGTAACCACTGTAGCTGCTGAAGCAGAAAGAGAGCCTTTGAAGCCCTTCACCGAGGGCAGCAAGCTGAACTATCCCCAGTTCCTGGGTCAGGAAGGCCTCCAGGGTGTTTATGACGGAAAGACACCTCGGAACAAGAACGAGTTTGCAATCAAGCAGGTGCTCAATACCGGTTCTAGCTGGAACGACACTCCCGGCTGCCCGCTTATTGTAGGCAACAATATCTATGTTTACAGCTCCCAGTATCTGCGCAAGTACGATCTGGAAACCGGTAAGGAGCTGGCAAAGACTCAGGTTTTCGCACAGCCTTTTAGCCAGTTCTTCATCCATATCGCCTACGCAGACGGTAAGATCTTTGTTCCGCTGGAGCGGAACACCCTGTCCCCGGATGTTCCCGAGCATCAGAATATTAAGTATTCCTATATGCGCGTTTTTGATGCCGAGACTCTTGAGCAGCTGTATGTCACCACAGATGCTACCATGGGCGGCCTGCAGACCCCTGTGATGGCACATGATGGCTATGTTGTAACCGGCGGCTACAGCGATACCAGTAACTATGTATGTTATACCACTAAGGATGATGACCCCAATTCTCCTAACGAGGTCAAAGAGCCCGTCTGGACACTGCCCGCTTCTCTTGGCGTTGGCTTTAGCTGGAACGGTGCCGCATTCGCAGGTGACTGTGTCTACTTCAGCGAATGCAGCAAGTTTAGCGCAAAACGCACCCTGGTTCATGCAGTAGAGTACAAGACCGGCAAGGTTGTTGATACTCTTGAGCTGCCCGGCTATATGAGCAAATCCACTCTGGTCTATAACGAGCAGAGAAACTGCATTTATGTTGCAGCCAATAACCCCGATAAGGGCTCATCCATTCTGGCATATCCTGTCAACCCCGATGGTACGCTTGACCGTGAGAACATGAAGGAATGGAAGTCCGGTACTGCCAACGGCGGCACCCAGTCCACCCCTGTTATTTACAACAATCGTATTTATCTGGGCGGTGGCGGCGGCACCATGGGCTCCGCAGAACCTTTCCATGTGATCGATGCCGATACCATGCAGACCATCTATACCGTTGACGGTTTGATCACCAAGGGTTCTGCTGCGATTTCTACTGCCTATGCAACTGCAGAAAACGGTAATCAGGTCTACATTTATGTAGTACCTTACAAGTGCACCGATAAACAGAACTTCTGGATTCTGACCGACCGTGAAGGTCAGACCGAGCCTTCTTTTGAGGCATTCACTGTCAGTTCTCCTTCTAACAGCAGTAACTACTGCTCTCAGACCGTGGCAATTGCCCCCAACGGATATCTGGTATGGTATCAGGATGATAAGAATATATATGTCTGCGGACGCAAGGATTCCGAGACTGCTTCTGCCGTAACAGCTGAGGATGTGGATCGTCAGATCGCTCGTCTGGCTGCAGGCACCGGTACCAAGTACTATAACCTTGTCGAGATCGACAGAGTTATCGAGCGTTATAACGCTTTGAGCAAGGAAGAGCAGGCTAAGGTCAAGGAATATGACAAGCTGGTGGGTATTCTTCAGAGCATTGAGGCTGTAGACCTGGTTGAGCAGATCGCAGCACTGCCCGAGAAGATCACTCAGGCTGACAGAGAAGCTGTTCAGGTTTTGATGAACGCCTACAATAAGCTCTCTGACGAGGCTAAGAAGGAAATCACCAATGCAAATAAGCTGCTGGCTGCTGCAGAAACAATCCGTGATCTGGACGAGGCTGAGCTTGTGGAAGCCCTCAATAAGGACATTGCCGCAATGCCTGAGCTGGATACCCTTACTTCTTCTAATCAGGGTGCCGTCAATGCACTGGTCAGCCGCTATGAGAGCCTGAGCGATAAGGCTAAGAAGAATGTTGTCGGCGCTGACAAGCTGCTGGCAGCACAGGAAAAGATCAATGCAATTGTCAAGCAGATGGATGACGCCAGTAAGCTGATTCAGGAGAAGCTGAGCGGTAAGAAGGTTACTCTGGAAACCGCAAAGGATCTCAAGGAAATCAACAAGGCTCTGGAAGGTCTGGCAGCATCCGACCTGCAGAAGATCGTTGAGATTGAGCAGTATGTAAGTCCTGCTAAGGTGGATCTTGTAAATCTGCTGATGGAAAAGCTGATGGCAGAGAAGGTCAATAAGGACAATGTCAATCAGATGAAGGAATGGATTGCTGATGCCGAGCAGTTCTATCAGGAAATTATCGAAGCAGACCGTAAGTACGTCAAGAATTACGACAAGCTTCCTGAGATCAAGGCAGCTGTAGAGGCATTTAAGGATGTACCTGCTGTTAAGCCGCAGCCGGAGAACCCCAAGACCGGTGATACCGCAGCACTTACCCTTGTTCTTGTTGTGATGTCTGCTGCTGCCCTGATGATCGTATTTATTCAGCAGCGTAAAATGAAGACACGCTGATTTTACACTTATTAAGAAATCAAGCGGACAATTTATTGTCCGCTTGATTCTCTTTGTTTTTCAACTGTTATCCCAAATAGAAAGGTTGCCTGCTTATGAATCCGGAGAAGAAAAGAAAAATCAGAAAAATTATATTGTTTTCGATTTTGGGCCTTTGGGCAATCGGATTAATTCTGAGATTCACCATTGAGCCTGCGGACTATTATAAAAGCCTGAATTCCAAAATTGCAGCAGCCGAAAAAGCAGTTGCGGTGGAAATCGGAAACGATAATGGTCAGTATTCGCAATATACCGTGGATGCATTTTTGGAGAAAATCCGGGAAGCAAAAGCCGTAGTGCAGGAAAAGAACTTGAAGCACAGCAAAATCAAGGAATATTACAATGATTTTGCCGATGCAATCAAGGAATTTAAGAAAGCAGGCAACAAAGACTGCCTTTCCGAAAGTGATGTGCAGAAGCTGATTTCAGAGGGAAAGGACTTCCAGAAGTCCTTCCGGTTATCGGATACTCAGTCGGTTACCTGTCAATTTTTTGCCGCTGATATTCAGAAAGCAGCTGCAATCAATCCGGGTGTTAAGCAGGAACTGAATTACGCTGATGTCCTGAAAAAATATGAAGAGCAGCTGAATTTGCACGGCTTTGCAGTGGCATTTCTGCATAACGGAAGCTTCCCGTGCACTTTGACGGTTACAGTTTCTGTGGAAAATGTTGCTGCGTCCGATGCTGCGCAGGTTTATCGTTTGAATCCCGACACCAAAGAGATCGGTGAGCCCATTCCGTCTCAGGTCTCGGATGGACAGGTGTCCTTTGCGATTGCTGAGGGCGGCGTGTACTTCATTTTCTGCGGTGCCCCTGAAGCAGTTGAGAATGAAACAACGCAGCCGACTCAGGATACAACTGCCCCCGGTGAAGAAACTTCTCCCGATGCGACAGAAACAAATCCGACGGAGGAGCCCGCTCCTACTGAGCACGGCAATACAAATCCGCATGAAAGCACTTCTGCTCCGACGCAGGCACCGGCTGTGAAGCCGACAGAACCGCCGGCAACGGAACCTCCGAAGCCTTACTGCACCATTGAGATTCGCTGTGATACCGTTGTAGACACAAGTAAACTCACAAATCCTGCGGTTGCTCCCTTTATTCCTAAGGACGGTACCATTCTGGCGACCACCAAGGTCGAATTTGTTGAAGGCGAAACTGCCTTTGAACTGCTGAAGCGGATCACCAGAGAAGAAAACATCCAGTTGGAATTCCGCTATGAGGCGGCATATACCGGCGGAGCCTACATCGAGGGAATCAATCATCTTTATGAATTTGATGCCGGCAGCGGTTCCGGCTGGATGTATAAGGTGAACGGCAAGTTCATCAATTACGGATGCCACGGTTATAAAATTAAGCCCGGAGATGCTATTGTATGGTGCTACACCTGCAATATCGGCAAGGATGTGGGCGACCAGTACTATGATGAACATCCGGATGCGAATCCGGAATATTCCTAAATTACAGGAGAATGATCGATGAAAAATCCATATGTGGGACTGGGGGAGGAAAGTAATTTTGCTTCATTCCATCCTGTCGTTACATTTTCATATTTCTGCTCGGTGATTTTAATATCGATGTTTTCCATGAACCCGGTATTTCTGGCGCTGACGCTTTTTGGCGGACTGGTATATTCCGTGGTGCTGCAGGGATGGGGCTGCATGCGCTTTTATCTGCTTTTTGCAGTCCCGGTACTGGTATTTACCACGATTCTGAACCCGCTGGCCAATCACCGCGGTGTGACCGTACTGTTTTATCTCAATGAAAATGCCATTACCATGGAAGCAATCCTTTACGGACTTGCGTCGGCTGTTATGCTGGCGAGTGTTGTAATGTGGTTTTCCTGTTTTAACAGAATTATGACCGCTGATAAAATTATCTACCTTTTCGGTCGTGTGGTTCCGGTGATTGCACTGCTGATTTCCATGTGCTTTCGGTTTATTCCTTTGCTGAAAGCACGGTTCCATGAGATTCATCAGGGTCAGCGGGGCATGGGACGCAAATTCGGAAAATGGGATTTTATAAAGAAGGGGAGACTGCTTGCAAAGGAACTGTCGATTTTGATTGCATGGTCATTGGAAGCGGCAATCGAAACTTCAGATTCCATGACTGCACGGGGCTATGGTCTTCATGGTCGTACAAGTTTCCATATTTTTAAGTTTACCAAACGAGACAAAAATCTGCTGGTGGCCATTTTGGTGCTGACAGCGATTGTAATGGCGGGATGCTTTTACGGGGTCAATAATATTTACTATTACCCAGCAATCCTATTTCCGACTGCCTGGAGCGTGCAGATACCGATTGCGGTATGCTATTTCCTACTGCTGATCCTGCCCACTGTTGTAGATATCAAAGGAGAACAAAGATGGCTGAAATTGAATTAAAACAGGTGACTTTTTCATATCCGGGTGCTACGAGGCCTGCATTGGATAATGTCAGCCTTGCCATTGAACCGTCCCAGTTTATTGTGCTTTGCGGAAAATCCGGATGCGGTAAAAGTACGCTTCTGCGTCAGCTGAAAAAGAATTTGATGCCTTTCGGCGACTTGGAAGGCGAAATCTGCTACCACGGCACGGAAATCACGGAACTGGATGATCGCATAAGTGCGCAGGAAATCGGATTTGTTCAGCAGAATCCGGAAAACCAGATTGTTACCGACAAGGTGTGGCATGAAATGGCCTTCGGATTGGAAAGCTTGGGATATCCCAATCAGACCATACGCCGCAAGGTGTCGGAAATGGCCAGCTTTTTCGGAATCCAGACATGGTTCCGCAAAGATATCTGCGACCTGTCCGGTGGTCAGAAGCAGCTTTTGAATTTGGCATCCATCATGGCTATGCAGCCCAAAGTCCTGATTCTGGATGAGCCGACCTCTCAGCTGGATCCCATCGCCTCCATGGAGTTTCTGGAAACGCTTCAGCGGATCAATCGTGAGCTTGGCACGACCATTATTATATCCGAACATCGGCTGGAAGAAGTGTTCCCCATGGCGGATAAGGCTGTTGTTATGGATAACGGAAAAGTGCTGATTTACGATGAAATCGAAAAAGTGGCATCGTATCTGGGTGAGCACAAAAATGTTATGTATCAGGGACTTCCTGCGGCAATGAAGATTTTTGCAGAGGTAAAACCGGAGGGAAAATGCCCGGTCACCGTCCGGGATGGCAGAATATGGCTGAATACACTGTTCCCCAACGGAGTAAAAGTCAGCAGAAAATCTCCGATAGAGTCGGAAGACCATCCCCACATGAGCCTGAAAGACAGACTCACAGCCAAATGCCGCCGGGAGCCGGAACAAGAGGCCGAGGTGAAGCTGGAGGATGTTTGGTTCCGATACAACCGAAACGGCAATGATATCATTCGAGGAATCTCTCTGGATGTAAAACCCGGGGAATTCTTCTGCATGGTTGGAGGAAACGGCGTAGGAAAAAGCACTACGCTGAAGCTCATCAGCGGCGTACTGAAGCCCTATCGCGGAAAGGTACTGATCCGTGGAACGGAAGTGCAGAAGCTGGACAGCCATGTGGTTGTTGGCTCTCTGCCGCAAAATCCCCAGTCTTTGTTTACGGAAATTACCGTGAAGGAAGAGCTCATGGAAGCGCTGTATTATGATAAGCGCAAGTATGAGGATAAGGAAAAAGCGGTGGAGGAAATGCTCGCTGATTTGATGCTTTCCCACTTGGCGGATTCCCACCCCTATGATCTGAGCGGCGGAGAAGGGCAGAGACTGGCTTTGGGAAAGGTTCTTCTGCTGAATCCCAAGATACTATTGCTGGATGAGCCCACTAAGGGCTTGGATCCGTACATCAAGTCTGTGTTTGCAGGCATCATAAAGAGACTGCAAAAATCCGGCGTTACCATTATTATGGTGACCCACGATATTGAGTTTGCCGCAGAGTATGCGGACCGCTGTGCAATGGTATTTGACGGGGACATTGTTTCCTGTGATACCCCCCGTGCGTTTTTCAGCGGAAACAGTTTTTATACTACTTCGTCTAACCGTATGTCCCGGAATGTATTTGAAGATGCTGTAACTTGTCAGGATGTGATTGATTTATGCGACGCCAATTTGATGCAGCGGGATATTTGAAGGCCCGAAAAAAACGAACCATTACAACCGCTTTGATTATTGCCATTCTGGTTCCGCTTGTAATGGGTATCGTAATTTGGACGGATCAGACGGCGGATAAAACCAAAAACATGAACAGCGTCTATCTTGCTCTCAGCATCGTGATCTTGGTTGGGACGCTGGTGCCGTTTTTCATGGTGTTTGAAAAAAGAAAACCGAAGGCAAGAGAAATCGTCATGGTTGCAATGATGTCAGCCCTGACGGTGGCCGGAAGTTTTGCTACCCACATTGTAGGGCTTGGCGTATTTCAGCCCGGAACGGCGCTGGTTATGATTTCCGGAATTTCTCTTGGACCGGAGGCAGGCTTTTTGGTGGGCGCTACGGCTCGCTTCTTTGTCAATTTCTTTGCAGGACAAGGGCCGTGGACACCGTGGCAGATGGTTTGCTGGGGCATACTGGGTTTCCTGTCAGGCCTGATTTTCAACAAAGTGGAGGTAGACCGTCTCAAATCCCGGAGCTTCCAAGTGGTACTGGGACCGGTAATCGGAATTTTGGTATCTCTGCTGGCGGGCTACTTGAGCTTTTTGGTGTTTCACCATGAAGACGAGCAGTTTTTTGGATGGAGACTGTATGTGTTTGGTGCCGTTGGCCTGATTGCCGGACTTTTGATCCAGCGAAAACGACTGCCGGTGGACGATGTGACGCTTGCGCTGTTTGGCTTCTTTGCCACATTTATTATCTACGGCGGAATTATGAATATTGCGGCTATGGTTATGGCCAGTGCAATTCCGGCGTCCGGCGTGGAACTGAGCTGGACTTCGCTGAAAATCCTGTATATTTCCGGTGTCCCGTATGATGCGGCCCATGGATTTGCAACCGCATTTTTTATGTTCCTGCTGGGGGATAAAGTAATCCGAAAAGTAGAGAGAGCTAAAATTAAATACGGTATGTACCGATGAAAATTGCCCCGCCTGTTTAAGATGCACAGGCGGGGCGTTTCCATCCCTAATTACTGCATAGACATAAAAACGGTGTGAACCTGCGTTCACACCGTTTTTATCATAAGAGTAGGGGAGAGGCTGACGGAAATTACTTTCCGGAGCACTCCTTCACGATTTGATGCATCTGCTCCCATTTCTTTTCCATGTCGGCAACCAGCTTGAATTGGGTGCGGGCACGGTCAAGATTTTGCTTTTCTCTGTGAATAGCAAAGTAGTGGTCGCCGTCCAGATAGTCGGTAAGGAAGCGGACACCGCACTCCAGAGTCATGAGCTTTGCACCCATGGGGAGCATTTCCCGCTCGTTGTCGGTAAGACCCGGGCAGGCTTTCAGGAAACCTTCCGTGAAAATCCGGAACAGATCCAGATCCATTTCCATCTTGGAGAGATCCTGCTCATCCTCTGCGGCAGTAGCGGCACCGAAGCGGATGGAATCGCCGAAGTCATAGAGGCTAAGTCCGGGCATCACAGTGTCCAAGTCGATAACACACAGGGCCTTCCGAGTGGAAGCATCCAGCATGACATTGTTGAGCTTGGTATCGTTGTGGGTGACCCGCAGGGGCAGCTTGCCTTCGTTCAGCATATCCACCAGCACACGGCCGTCGGCTTCTTCGGAAAGCACAAATTCGATTTCCTTCTGACACTCAGCAGCACGGCCCATGGGGTCCCGTGCCAGCGTTTCTTTGAAGATGCGGTAACGGTCGGGGGTGTTGTGAAAATTGGGAATGGACTCATGCAGGGTGGCTGCAGGAAAGTCTTTCAGCTGCTGCTGGAAGTTGCCGAAAGCCACGGCGCTTTCATAGAAATCAGCTGGGGTTTCCGGTGCCTGAAGGCAAATGGAATCTTCTACATAGTCCAAAACACGCCAATAGGTATCGTCACTGTTGTGGATATAGGTTTTGCCGTCCTTGGTGTGTGCCAGATGCATGACGGTTCTGGGATCGTCTGCCCGCTTGCTGAGATAATCGGTAACGGCGGCGATATTCTCCATGAGGCCGTCAACATCCTTAAAAGCCACATGGTTGATCTTTTGCAGGATATAGCGGCGTCCGGAGGCGGTTGTGACGAGGTAAGTCTGGTTGATGTGTCCGGCACCAAAGTGCTCACAGCTGACGGGCTCGGAATCCAGCGCAAACTGATGTGCAATATTTGCCAAGTAATCGGTCATTTTTTGATGACCTCCTTCTATTTTTTAGATACTGTACCAACGAATTTCGTTTGCAGCCAGATCCAGCGGGAAGCTGTCGTGATCAGTGTAAACGGTGGTGCTCTGAGGTTCATAGGTGTTATTTACCACGCAGTACTTGCCGTTCTTGACGAAGGCGTGTACTTCTACATTGTAGTTGGTAGAGAACCACTTATTGAGTTCGTCCTCACAGTGAGCACTCCAGAGAATTGCGCGGTAGAGGATACGGCTATTGCAGAAAGAATAGGGAAGACCGGAAATATAGACGCTGCGGCCTTTTCCATAGCTGTTGACAGCCATCTGGACTTCCTTGTCCTTCTGGACGAGGATCTGGGTGTTTTCCAGAGCGTACATGCTCTTCTTGCCCTCGCCGAAGTCCACATCATCGGGGCAGTCGGCCAGAATGAAGTGGTTGTGGTTGGCATCCCAGTTGTACTTGTCATAGTTCAGCGTGAAGCCGGTTTCCTTTTCAACACCCAGTAAAGATGCCAACTGCAGGTAGTGACCCTGATACTGGTGACCGGAAGGCTCACCCACGCCGATGAAGCCGCCGCCACGATGAACAAAGCCGCGGACAGCGCTGGTAATGATGGGATCTTCCCATTCCTTGCCGCCGGTATGAGCGGTGTCGCCGTCGCCAACATTGATGATAACATCGATTTCATCCAAAATCTTGGGATCCTTGCGGATGTCGTCGAAGCTGATGAAACGGACATCAAAGGGGGCACCGGACAGGGCTTCAATGATGCCGGCATAGGAATAGTTCTGCTTCTGATAGAGTGCGTGATGCACCATGTGGCAGCCCCATGCACGCATCTTGCCCCAGCAGTTAAGAACAGCTACGGTCTTGACACAGTAGGGGGTTGTGCCCTTGATGTTGGCGTACAGCTCACGGAACTCGTTGCAGACACTTTCCACATAGTCGATGAAATCAGGGAACTTGCAGGCGAGCTTCAGGTATCCGCCGTAGCCAATCCGGTCGATGGGCTTGCGGAGAATTGCACGGCGGGCAGTGACCCAGTTTTCCTTGGCTTCTTTGACAGGATCTCCGCCATCGTGGAAGGTATCGGGGAAGAAGTAGGGCAGGAAACGACCCTCGGTATATTTAACACCGGGAATGTCGGAAATGAGCCGCAGTGTGCTGCCATTGCCCACGGAACCTACCACGGCATCCATGCCGATGGTTTTCCACTCGTCCATGAACGGCTCCATGCCGATCCAGTGATCACCCAGGAACATCATGGCTTCCTTACCCATTTCGTGGGTGATATCCACCATCTCCTTTGCCAGCTTTGCAACTTCACGGCGCTGGAATGCCTGGAAATCCTTGAATTCCTTAGAGGGAATCCGATACTGGTTGTTGTAGTAGCCCTGATCGATGATGAATTCCGGGCGGAACTTGTAGCCGACCTCCTGCTCGAACTGCTCCAGAATATAGGGGGAAACAGAAGCGGAATAACCGTACCAGTCTACAAATTTCTCACGCTTCAGCTCGTCAAACATCAGAGTGAACTGGTGGAAGAAGGTGGTGTAGCGGATTACATCTACATAGGGGTGCTCTGCGATGAATTTGCGCAGACGCTCCATGGTGTACTTGTGAGTAAGGGGCTGACGGACATCAAAGGTGATCTGATGCTCGAAGTTCTGCCAGTTGTTGGTAACGGCATTGTACATATGCACCGGGTCCCAGATAAGGTAAGCCAGAAAGCTCACGGTGTATTCGTGGAAGGGGGTGGGCTCGTCCAGCACCACGCAGCCGGAATCGGTATCGTAGCGCCATGCGTCTGTGCTGACTACCTCACCGGTAGTGCGGTCGATGACTTCCCACCAGCGCTTGATGTCGTCGCGGGTGTTGACCTCCATCAGCTCGGGGGAGATGCCCTGCATCAGGTTAATGGAGAGGGCTTCGCCGGTGGCCGTATGGAAACCGGTCATAATATAGCACTGCTGCACCTCGTCGGGATTGGCCTTTGCCCAGGCGTTGTCCTTCCGGGTGGTATAGTAGGTAGAATAAATCTTTGCGTTCTGATTCTGAAGTTCTGCGGGGAAATCGGTACCGTCGCAGTCGCGGATGGCATCTGCGCCCCAACGCTTCATGATCTCGAGGGTCTCGGGGACCACATCCAGATCGGTGGGAATGGTAACACGACCATAGTTGCTCTGTTCAGCCATATCGGAATCTCCTTTATTTCCATAATATTCATTATAATCTTTGATCAGAAACAGGGCTTCCCCTGCACGTTTAAGTATAACAAAATACTTTTCAGATTCCAATACTCTTTTCCTAGATTTTCCTGGTATTTTTTTCTATAATTCCGCATAATTTATGAATATGGCCTGCATCCTTCCCCTTTTTGACTTTTTGGGCACGGATTTTGGTCACTCCGGTGGAAAGGTTCGGTAGGAATCTTTCTTTTTTGTCTAATTTTTTTCAAAGTAGCATTGTAAGAAGCCATGGTTTTATGTTATAATCATGCTAGCCAGTTTCGATCCTTTAGAGGGGGATTATGTACCAGCGGGAATGTTTGGGCCGCCGGTACGAATCAGGCAACACTATTTAACTGGAGGAATTCACATGCCAATGCAAATGGGCTTCCGTTGGTACGGCGAGGGCAATGACAAGATCAGCCTCTCCGATATCAAGCAGATCCCCGGCGTCACCAGCATCGTCTGGGCGCTGCACCACAAAATGCCCGGAGAAATCTGGGAGGTAGAGGAAATCGCTGAAGTGAAGAAGCAGCTCGATGAGTACGGCTTCAACATGGACGTGGTCGAATCTGTCAATGTTCACGACGACATCAAGATCGGTCTTCCCACCCGGGACGCTCTGATCGAAAACTACTGCCAGACCATCCGCAACCTGTCCAAGTTCGGCGTCAAGGTCATCTGCTACAACTTCATGCCCATCTTCGACTGGACCCGCTCCGACCTGTTCCATCCCGTGGGCGACGGCTCCACTGCCCTGTTCTATCAGAAGAACATGATTCAGGACGACTACAACGCCATGGCAAAGTATATCCTGGACTTCACCGAGAAGTACAACATGTCCTTCCCCGGCTGGGAGCCCGAGCGTATGGCCAAGCTCGACGAGCTGTTCAAGGCCTACGAAGGTGTGGACCACGAGAAGCTGTGGGCCAACCTGAAGTACTTCCTGGAGGCAATCATGCCTACCTGCCACGAGTGCGACATCAAAATGGCCATCCACATGGACGATCCCCCCTGGGATATCTTCGGTCTGCCCCGTCTGCTGGTGGACGAGCCCAGCATCGATCGCTTCCTCAAGATGGTGGACGATCCCTACAACTGCCTGACGCTCTGCTCCGGCTCTCTCAATGCCAACCCCGACAACAACGTCGCTGACATTGTCCGCAAGCACTGCGACCGCATCGCCTTTGCCCACATCCGCAACGTCAAGCACTTCCCCAACGGCGACTTCTCCGAGGCCAGCCACCGGGACTGCGACGGCGACACCGGCATTCTGGACATCCTGAAGGCTTACCACGACTGCGGCTACGAGGGATACATCCGTCCTGACCACGGCCGTCACCTGTGGAATGAAGGTCCCGGCAATGTCCGTCCCGGCTACGGCCTGTACGACAGAGCCCTCGGCATCATGTATATGCTGGGTGTTTGGGATATGCTGGACAAACTGGACGGCAAATAATCTTCCCGTAATCTTTAGGAGCCGCACCCATCCCGGGCTGCGGCTCTTATTGAATTTTTTATATGAGGTGAGCGCAAATGATTTTCGACAGTCTCAAACATATTGAAAACTACAAAGGCATCGCACCCAGAATCTACAAGGCACTGGAGATCCTGCGGGATACCGACTTCTCCAAGGTGGCCGACGGCACCTACGAGGTGGAAGGCTTCGACTTCCGCTACAACGTCATGTCCTACACCCAGGACCATGGCTTTGAGAAGTTTGAGGCCCACAGAGACTTCATCGACATCCAGTACATGATCACCGGCACTGAGATCATGGGCTTCAACCAGCTGGAAAACGTCACCGAAATCGCGGCAGAGGCAAATCCCGCCGGCGATATCTGGTTCTACCACGGCGACATGGACAGCGTCACCGTGAGCGGCGACCGCTTCGCCATCTTCTTCCCCAGCGATGCCCATGCGCCCGGCATCATGCCGCCCAAGGGCCCCTACGAGGTCCGCAAGTGTGTCTTCAAGATTCATATCTAAGCTCTGCACCTGAAAAAATGCGAGTACCTAACGGTACTCGCATTTTTATTTATTTGATTCGATGTTCACCGCGCCGGGTTGCACGAAGGCCAACCTCGGTGCCGTGATAGATCCTGATATAATTCTCCCGGTGCTTGACCAGCATCACGGCAGTCGGGATCAGCAGGATCATCAGCAGCGGCATACTCTGCTCCATAAAGCTCAGATATACAGGGATGGAGATCGCCGCGGTAATGGTGGAGCAGACAATGTAGTCGGTGATTAGCGTAATCAGGACCAGAATCACCGCCAGAACCAGCGCAAACTTCCAATCGATCGCCAGCGCCACGCCGAAGTAGGACGCAAATCCCTTGCCGCCGCGGAATCTGAGATAGAATGGGAAAATATGGC
>RCNI01001287.1_pt1 | contig 13752 bp, 6 predicted proteins | sample 2041151 | NCBI WGS metagenome assembly RCNI01 (sample SAMN09708214, study PRJNA481090) | feces metagenome | isolation source: feces | place: Antarctica: Albino Rookery | reverse complement strand
GGTCGAGGAAATCGGCAAGCCCAAGTTCGAGTACGAGCACGCCGACTTCGACGAGGAGCTGTTCGAGAAGATCGTCAACGCTACCATGGACGAGGCCAAGGCCGCTATGGACACCGACGACAAGAATGTGCGTGAGCAGCGCTGGAACAAGCTGATCGACCACTGGCACGAGCTGTTCCTGGAGGATTATCCCGATATGGACAAGTATCTGGAGTCCTTCACCTACAAGTTCCAGAAGAAGATCGTCAAGCAGTGGCTGCTGGAAGGCCACCGTGTCGACGGCCGTAAGAGCAACGAGATCCGTCCTCTGGGCGCTGAAGTCGGCGTGCTGCCTAAGGTGCACGGTTCCGGCCTGTTCACCCGTGGTCAGACTCAGGCTCTGAGCATCTGCACCCTGAATACCCTCTCCGCTGCCCAGAAGCTGGATACCATCTGGGAAGAGGATACCAAGCGTTATATGCACCACTACAACATGCCCGCCTACTCCACCGGCGAGGCTCGTGGTGCTAAGTCCACCAACCGTCGTGAGTACGGCCACGGTGCTCTGGCTGAGCGTGCTCTGGAGCCCGTGCTCCCCTCCATTGAGGAGTTCCCCTACGCCATCCGTGTGGTGTCTGAGATCATGAGCTCCAACGGCTCCACCTCTCAGGCTTCCATCTGCGGCTCCACTCTGGCTCTGATGGACGCCGGCGTGCCTCTGAAGGCTCCCGTTGCCGGCATCTCCTGCGGTCTGATTCAGGACGACGAGGGCGGCTTCACCACCTTCATCGACATTCAGGGCGTGGAAGACTTCCACGGCGAGATGGACTTCAAGGTGGCTGGCACCAAGGCCGGTATCACCGCCATCCAGATGGACCTGAAGAACGACGGTCTGACCATGGAGATCATCAAGAACGCTCTGGACATCACCCGTGACGCCCGCTGCGCCATCATCGACGAGGTCATTCTGCCCTGCATCCCCGCACCCCGTGCTGAGGTCAGCCCCAATGCCCCCAAGATGCTGAAGATGAAGATCGATCCCAACAAGATCCGTGAGGTCATCGGTTCCGGCGGCAAGGTCATCCAGAAGATTCAGGCTGACTCCGGCGCCAAGATCGACATCGAGGACACCGGCGACCTGTTCATCTCCGGTCCCGACTCCGAGAGCGTCGAGGCTGCCAAGAAGGCCATCGAGACCATCGTGTTCGTGCCTGAGGTGGGCGCTCTGTACTTCGGCAAGGTCGTCCGCATCATGCAGTTCGGCGCCTTCGTCGAGCTGGCTCCCGGCAAGGACGGTCTGGTGCACATCTCCAAGCTGGCCAACCATCGTGTTGCCGCTGTGGAGGATGTGGTCAACATCGGCGATATGATCTGGGTCAAGGTCACCGACATCGACGAGAAGGGCCGCGTCAACCTGAGCCACAAGGATGCGCTCCGCGAGATCCGCGAGCAGCAGGCTCAGCAGAATCAGCAGTAATTTTCCCGATTTTGGGTCATACTAAGCCGGACGGACGAACCTGTTTCGTTCGTCCGGTTTTTCTTATTTTGTCCGTGTGAGGTAACGCTATGTACGATTATCAGCTTATTACCCTTCCCAACGGCGTCCGCATCGCTACCGAACGGATGCCCGGTGTCCGTTCCGCCGCTCTGGGCATCTGGGTCACCACCGGCTCCCGGGACGAAACCAGTGCGGAAAACGGCGCCGCCCACTTCATTGAGCATATGCTCTTCAAGGGCACCGACTCCTGCTCTGCCGAGCAGCTGGCATGGCGCATGGACGCCATCGGCGGTCAGGTGAATGCCTTTACGACCAAGGAAAACACCTGCTTCCACGCCCGCTGTCTGGACTCCCACCTGCCCGAGGCACTGGACATTCTCTGCGATATGTTTTTCCACAGCAAGTTCGCTGAGGAGGATGTGCAGACGGAACGGGGCGTCATTCTGGAGGAAATCGGCATGTACGCCGACGATCCCTCCGATCTGGTCAGCGAGCGGATGTTCAGCGCCGTGTTCAAAGGCTCTTCTCTGGGCCGCCCCATTCTGGGCCGCAAGGCTTCGCTGGAAAAGATGACCGGCAGCTGGCTCAAGGAGTACAAACAAAGCCACTATACCGCCGACCGGGTGGTAGTGACTCTGGCCGGCAGCTTTACCGACGATGTGGTGCGCTCCATTCAGGACCGCTTCTCCGTCATGATCCCCGGCAAGCAGAAAAAGCTCAAGCCCGTCACCATTCAGGACGCCTTTGTGGTCAAGCGCAAGGCCACCGAGCAGAACCACCTGATGCTCTCCTTCCCCTCCATCACCGATCAGGACCCGAGAAAGTATCAGATGCAGCTGCTGTCCTCCATTCTGGGCGGCGGCATGTCCTCTCGTCTCTTCCAGCAGGTGCGGGAGAAGAGCGGCCTCTGTTACAGCGTCTACACCTTCGGCACCAGCCATGAAGAGGTGGGTCTGATGTCCATCTACACCGCTCTGAACCGGGAGCAGGAGCCTAAGGCTCTGGCGTGCATCCGGCATCTTTTGGAGGATTTTCTGGAGCATGGCCCCACGCAGGAGGAGCTGCAGCTGGTGCGAGAGCAGTCCAAGGCCAATGTGCTGATGGGACTGGAATCCACCACCGCCCGCATGAGCCATCTGGCCCGCTGTCTGCTGCGTGAGGGACGATTCCTCACCCCCGACGACATTATCGCCAGCTACGACGCCGTCACCCGGGAGGAAGTGCTCACGCTGGCACGGGAGACCTTTGACTTCAATCATCTCTCCTTCTCCGCCGTGGGCCGAGTGGCCGACGAGGAAACCTACCGCAAGCTTTTGCTGCAATAACGAAACAGACCAGCGAACGGAGCGTTTTTTGCGCTCGGTCCGCTGGTTTTTCTGTCCCTTGCATTGCGATTCGGCGCAAAAGCATATACTCTGCGATGAACGCCTCACACCGCAGCAGTCAGACGCTTTTCCCCCGATCTTCCCGGAGAAATTCGACCCTTCTCCCCATTTTCCCCTCGAAATTTACAATTGATTCACATTCTGCCCCTGTGCTGGACTTGCAAATTCAGTCCAAGATGATAAAATGGGCTTTGATCGTTCAAAATCGAAACATCAGGAATAGGTGATTTATTATGAGTCTGCGTATTGGCATCGACATTGGTTCTACCACAGTCAAGGTCGTAGTGCTCTCTCCCGAAGGCCAGCTTCTGTTCCGCTCTTACGAGCGGCATTTCTCCAAGGTCCGTGAAAAGGCCTGTGAGATCCTGCGCTCCATCGCTCCCCGGTTCTCCGGTGAGGAGGTAAAGCTGGTCATTACCGGCTCGGCCGGTCTGGGCGTAGCCAAGGCCAGCGGTGTGGACTTCGTTCAGGAAGTGTACGCCACCGCCGCCGCCGTCAATGAATACATCCCCGACACCGACGCCGTCATTGAACTGGGCGGCGAAGATGCCAAGATCATCTTCTTCGGCGGCGCTCTGGAAGAGCGCATGAACGGTTCCTGTGCCGGCGGCACCGGAGCTTTTATTGACCAGATGGCTACGCTGATGAATGTGACCGCACCCGAGCTGGATGAGCTGGCTCTGAAGCACGAAAAGATTTATCCCATCGCTTCCCGCTGCGGTGTGTTTGCCAAGAGCGACATTCAGCCCATTCTCAATCAGGGCGGACGCAAGGAAGATGTGGCAGCCTCCATTTTTCAGGCCGTGGTGGATCAGACCATTGCCGGTCTGACTCAGGGCCGTGAATTGAAGGGCAAGCTGGTCTTTCTGGGCGGACCGCTCCACTTCCTCCGTGGTCTGAGAGAGCGCTTTGTGGAAACGCTGGAGCTGGACGAGGAGCACGCCATCTTCCCCGAGGACGGCGACTGCTTCGCCGCCATCGGCGCCGCTCTCTGCGCCACTGATTATGAGCCCCGTCTGTTTGACGACGCCCTCACGCTGCTGGAAGAGAGCCGGGACGCCACCACCACCATCAACACCGCTCCCCAGCTGTTTGCCTCTCAGGAGGAGTATGACGCCTTCTGCCAGCGGCACAACGCCACCCATCCCCCGGTGGTGGACATTTCCACCTACGAGGGCGACGCATGGCTGGGCATTGACGCCGGAAGCACCACCACCAAGCTGGCGCTGATCGCTCCCGACGGCGGTCTGCTGTACACCTACTATCACTCCAATCTGGGCAACCCGGTTGCCATTGTTAAGGAACAGCTGGAGCACATCTACGACCTCTGCGGCGACCGGATCACCCTCCGGGGCAGCGCTGTCACCGGATACGGCGAGGACCTCATCAAGAACGCCTTCCGCTGCGATCTGGGTCTGGTGGAGACCGTGGCGCACCTCAACGCCGCACGCCACTTCAACCCCGATGTGGACTTTATCATCGACATCGGCGGTCAGGACATGAAGTGCTTCAAAATCCGCAACGGCGCAGTGGACTCCATCATGCTGAACGAGGCCTGCTCCTCCGGCTGCGGCTCCTTTATCGAAACCTTCGCCCGTGCCTTGGGCTATGAGATTGCAGACTTTGCCAAGCTGGGCCTGTTTACCGAAAAACCCGTCAACCTCGGCTCTCGCTGCACCGTGTTTATGAATTCCTCGGTGAAGCAGGCGCAGAAGGACGGCGCCAGCGTGGAGGACATCTCCGCCGGTCTGGCCATTTCGATCGTGAAAAACGCCATTTACAAGGTGCTGCGTATGTCCTCCGCCGACGATCTCGGTCAGCACATCGTGGTGCAGGGCGGCACCTTCCACAACGACGCCGTGCTCCGTGCCTTTGAGCAGGAGCTGGGCCGGAATGTCACCCGTCCCACCATCGCCGGCATCATGGGCGCCTTCGGCGCAGCGCTTGCCGCCAAGGAGCTGGGTCTGGAGCAGAGCCAGACTCTGAGCAAAGAGGAACTTGCCCACTTTGTCCACTCCGCCAAGCCCATCACCTGCAACGGCTGCACCAACCACTGTTCCCTCACCATCAACCAGTTTGACGGCGGCCGCCGCTTTATCTCCGGCAACCGCTGCTCCAAGCCGCTGGGCGGCAAGAAGGAGTCCATGCCCGACCTGATGCGCTACAAGTACGAAAAGCTGCGCAGCATGGAGGGTAAGGGTCAGGGCACCGGCGTCCGGGGCAAGATCGGCATTCCCTTTGGACTGAATATGTACGAAAACCTGCCCTTCTGGTTTGAATTCTTCACCAAGCTGAACTTTGAGGTGGTATTGTCCCCCCAGTCCAGCCGTCAGCTCTACATCAAGGGTCAGCGCACCATTCCTTCCGACACGGTGTGCTATCCTGCCAAGCTGCTCCACGGTCATGTGCAGTCCCTGCTGGACGAGGGTGTGGACACCATCTTCTACCCCTGCATGAGCTACAACTTTGACGAGGGCACCAGCGACAACAACTACAACTGCCCCGTGGTGGCCTACTACCCCGACCTGATTGCCGCCAACATCCCCGATCTGAAAAACCACCGGTTCATCCACGAGTATTTCGGCCTGCACCGGCCCAAGGACTTTGAAAAGCGTGCTGCCGCATACTTCTTCCGGGAATTCTCCATCCCCAAGAAGGAGACCATCGCCGCCAGCCGTGCCGCTTTCAACGCCTATCACGCCTATGTAGAGGATGTGCGTGCCACCGGTCAGTCCTACATCGACTACGCCCGCAGCCACGATCTGCCCATCATGGTGGTGGCCGGCCGTCCCTATCACATGGACCCGGAAATCAACCACGGCATCAACGATCTGGTCACCGGCTTCCGGTTTGTCCTCATCACCGAGGATGCAGTGGCCTACCACATGGACAAAGCGCCCCGAACGGTGCTGAACCAGTGGACTTACCATTCCCGTATGTACAACGCCGCTCGCTATGTCTGCACGCAGCCCGACATGGAGCTGATCCAGCTGGTGAGCTTCGGCTGCGGCGTGGACGCCATCACCGGCGACGAGATGCGCTCCATTCTGGAGGAGGGCGGAAAGCTCTACACCCAGCTGAAGATCGACGACATCTCCAATCTGGGTGCTGTGAAAATCCGTATCCGCTCTCTGCTGGCTGCCATTGAAGCACGCAAGAAGAATCAGTGAGGTGATCCCATGGCTGAATTGATTTACGACGACACCGGTCGTCTGCTGTTTACCAAGGAGATGAAGGAGGAATACACCATCCTCATCCCCCAGATGCTGCCCATCCACTTCGGTATGTTCCGGAAAATGCTTCAGCTGGAGGGCTACCGGGTGGAACAGCTGAACAACGGCGGCAGAGCCGTTGTGGACGAAGGCTTGAAGTATGTCCACAACGACACCTGCTACCCTGCCCTGCTGGTCATCGGCCAGTTTTTGGACGCCATCAAGCACGGCGGCTATGACCCCCACAAGGTGGCGCTGATGATTACTCAGACCGGCGGCGGCTGCCGTGCCAGCAACTACATCCACCTGCTCCGCAAGGCGCTGAAAAAGGCCGGCATGGACTACATCCCCGTGATCTCCCTCTCGGTGGGCATGGAGAAAAACCCCGGCTTTACTCTGACGGTGTCCCTGATCCGCAAGCTGGTCTACGCCATGATGTACGGCGATCTGATTATGAATGTGGGCAATCAGGTGCGTCCCTATGAGAACAACCCCGGCGACACCGACCGGATGGTGGAGCACTGGACCAGCGAGCTGATCCACCGCTTTACCGACGGCAAGGGCATGTCCCGCAAGCAGATGCGAGCCATCTTCCGGGAGATTCTGGACGACTTCAAGACCATCCCCTACACTCCCTCGGAGAAAATCCGTGTGGGCGTGGTGGGCGAGATCTATGTGAAGTTCTCCGCTCTGGGCAACAACAATCTGGAGCGTTTCCTCCTCAGTGAGGGTGCGGAGCCGGTGGTGCCCGGTTTGACGGACTTTATGATCTTCAAAATCTACAACCGTGTGGTGGATGTGGATATTTACGGCGGCAGCGGATTGAAAAAGGCGGTCTGCAACATGGCCATGCACTACATCGAGCACTGCCAGCACGACATGATCGACGCCTTCCGGGACTCCGGCCGTTTCGAGGCTCCCGGCGACTTCGCCACCCTTCAGCACCTCATCAAGGGCTATCTGGGCGACGGCTGCAAGATGGGCGAGGGCTGGCTGCTCACCGCCGAGATGCTGGAGCTGATTCACTCCGGCACCAACAACATTGTCTGCGCCCAGCCCTTCGGCTGCCTGCCCAACCACATCGTGGGCAAGGGCATGATCCGTGCCATTAAGGACAATTACCCCAATTCCAATATCGTGGCCATCGACTACGACCCCTCGGCCACGGAAATCAATCAGGAAAACCGCATCAAGCTGATGCTGGCCAACGCCAAGGGTCTTGCCGCCAAGGCCCGGGAGGCAGTTCCTGTCCGCAAATGACCAATCACACCGAGGTGAAGCCGCTTCACCTCGGTGTTTTGCAATTTTTCCGTCTTTTTGCTTTAATTTACGCAAGCAAACAACATTTAAGGTGCAGAATATGAATGATTTTTACTTCTCTATTGCATCTTTTCCCTTCATTGGTTATAATGGGGGCAATCAAACGAAAGTGGGTGTTACTATGGCTAAAATTTCCATGCTCACTCCTCTTGTGGAGATGGACGGCGACGAGATGACTCGTGTGCTGTGGAGCATCATCAAAGAAGAACTGATTTGTCCCTTCGTGGACTTGAAAACGGAATATTATGATCTGGGCCTGAAGCATCGTGACGAAACGAACGATCAGGTCACAGTGGATTCCGCCAACGCCACCAAGAAATACGGCGTGGCTGTGAAGTGCGCCACCATCACCCCCAACGCCCAGCGTGTGGAGGAGTACAATCTGAAGAAAATGTGGCCCTCCCCCAACGGAACCATCCGTGCCATGCTGGACGGCACCGTGTTCCGTGCCCCCATTCTGGTCAAGGGCATTGAACCCTGCGTCAAGAACTGGAAGAAGCCCATTACCCTCGCCCGTCACGCCTACGGCGATGTGTATAAGAACACCGAACTGATTATCCCCGGCCCCGGCAAGGTGGAGCTGGTCTACACCGCCGCTGACGGCACCGAGACCCGCAAGCTGGTTCACGACTACACCACCCCCGGTGTGGCTCAGGCCATGCACAACCTGAACCCCTCCATCGAGAGCTTTGCCCGCAGCTGCTTCGAGTTTGCCCTGTCCACCAAGCAGGACCTGTGGTTCGCCACCAAGGACACCATCTCCAAGCAGTATGACCACACCTTCAAGGATATTTTTGCCGAGATTTACGAGAAGGAGTACAAGGACAAGTTCGCTTCTGCCGGCATTACCTACTTCTACACCCTGATCGACGACGCCGTGGCCCGTGTCATGAAGGCCGAGGGCGGCTTTATCTGGGCCTGCAAGAACTACGACGGCGATGTGATGAGCGACATGGTCTCCTCCGCCTTCGGCAGCCTTGCCATGATGACCAGCGTGCTGGTTTCTCCCCACGGCTACTTCGAGTATGAGGCCGCCCACGGCACCGTGCAGCGCCACTACTACAAGCATCTGGCCGGCGAGGAAACCTCCACCAACTCCGTGGCCACCATCTTCGCTTGGTCCGGTGCGCTCCGCAAGCGTGGTGAGCTGGACAACCTGCCCGACCTGATGGACTTTGCCGATCGGCTGGAGCAGGCCACGCTGAACACCATCGCTCAGGGCAAGATGACCAAGGATCTGGCTCTCATCACCACCCTGCCGGAGGTCACTGTGCTCAACAGCCGTGACTTCATTCTGGCGATCCGGGAACAGCTGGAAGCCTGATCTCCCACAATCGTTCCACAAACCGCCGCAATTGCGGCGGTTTGTTTTTTATCGTCATAAATTTTTAATGGAATTTCACTGTCTTATTTCTTCTTCCTGTGTTAACATAAAGGGAGTAAGATCGGAGGTAAGATCCATGAATACGATCCTTGTTTGTGATGATGAGCGGGACATCGTCTCCGCAATTCGCATTTATCTCACCGGAGAGGGCTATCAGGTGCTGGAAGCCTACTCCGGACTGGAAGCACTGGATGTGCTGAACAAGCACCGGGTGGATTTGGTTCTGATGGACATTATGATGCCCCAGATGGACGGTTTGACTGCTGTGGCGAAAATCCGTGAAACCCGAAATGTGCCGGTCATCTTCCTGACTGCAAAAAGTGAAGACGGCGATATGGTGGAAGGCTTTAACGCCGGCGGTGATGACTATATCACCAAGCCCTTCAACCCGGTGGAGCTGTGCGCCCGGGTGCGGAGTCATCTGCGCCGCTACACCCAGCTGGGCGGAATTCCCCAGTCCGACTCCGTGATGCGGGTGGGCAACATCGAGCTGGACGACACCAGCAAGACCGTCACCGTGGACGGCGATCTCATCAGCCTGACTCCGCTGGAATACAGCATCCTCAAGCTGCTGATGGAAACCCCCGGCAAGGTGTTTTCCAGCGATGAAATCTACCGCAGCGTCTGGAAGGACACCCCCTACGGTGCCAACGCCACGGTGGCAGTCCACATCCGCCACCTGCGGGAGAAGCTGGAGATCGACCCTGCCAATCCCCGTTACCTGAAGGTGCTCTGGGGCCACGGCTATAAGATGGAAGCCGGCGAAGGATGAAGCTGTACTACCATCCCTTTGCCAAATTTATGGCAGGGCTGCTGGCCATTGCCAGCCTGACGGCCTGTACCCTCAGTCTGATCTGCATCAACACCCTGTCCCGCTACAATTCCTACGATGCCGACAGCACCGGCCAATCTCTTGTGGAGGACCTCTACTATGAGGACATCCTCACTGACATGAATGCTGCCTCGGACTACTATTCGCTGCTTCTGGTGAATGAGCCTTGGACCAAGGACATCATCTCCGAGTACGAAGCCGCTTTTTCCGGGGAGAAAACCAACTTTTTCTTCACTATTTCGGACTTTGACACCGGTGAAATCCTCCTGAAGAACTATCAGGACGACTATGCCGCCTATGTCCGGCGGGATTATTTTGTCACCCCCGCCAACTACTTCGACCATTACAGCGAATACTACTACACGGAATACAACGACAGCTATGTGGATCATTTCGGCAATGAGATCGACTCCCAATCGGTCATTCCGGCCGCCGAAGCGTTGGAGGATGCGGAGCCGGTCCATATTATGATGGTGGGCCATGTCCGGAAGGATCTGAACCAGATTCCTGCCGACAAGTACGCTGCCGCCGCCAATGTGGCCTACTTCCTCTACACGAACCGCTTCAGCTTCCTGGTCTGCGCCGCCATCAGTGCGCTGCTGTTTTTGAATTTCCTCATTTTCCTGCTCTACGGTGCCGGCCGGCACAAGGATTCCAATGAGGTCTATCTCCGGCTTGCAGACCGGGTGCCGCTGGATGTGTTCCTGCTGCTGATGGGCGGATTGGGCTCGCTGGGCGCCAGCTTGTTCTACGCCGGCTTCCGCAGCACCCTCTACACCGTCCCCACCAAGGATTCCCTCATCACATGGGGTCTGTTTGTGCTGGGGGCAAACACCCTGCTGGTGCTGATCCTCAATTCCATTGCGGTGCGTGTCCGGGCCAAAACCCTGTGGCAGAACACCCTGCTGCGCCGCTTTCTGGTGCTGTTCCGCCGGCCTGCCCGGTATCTGGGGCAACTCTTCCTGCGGCTGCCTGCCATTTGGCGCACCCTGCTCCTCTGCTGTGTGTTCCTCGGAGCGGAAGTCTTTGCCGTCTCTCAGGTCTACTGGCTGGGCTCCTTTGTCCCGGTGGTGATCTTGACGGTGGTGCTGCTGTTTGTCATTTTGTCCTCCGCCATTCACTTCAATCAGCTGCGCAAGGGCTGCTTTGCCATTGCCGACGGTGATTTGGATTACCGGGTGGACACCACCTATATGCCCTCGGACTTCCGTGCCCACGGTGAGGCCCTCAACCGCATCGGTGCCGGCATTTCCGGTGCCGTGGAGGAGCGGCTGAAGTCGGAGCTGTTCAAAACCGAGCTCATCACCAATGTGTCCCACGACCTGAAAACGCCCCTCACCAGCATTGTCAACTATGTGGACCTGCTGAGCAAGACCGACCTGCCGGAGGATGCCCGCAGCTATCTGGAGGTACTCCAGCGGCAGAGCCACCGGCTGCGTAAGCTCACCGAAGATCTGGTCGAGGCCTCGAAGGCGTCCACAGGCAATCTGCCGGTGGATATTGTGCCCATCGCTCTGGGCGAGCTGGTGGGACAGGTTGCCGGCGAGTACGAGGACCGCTTTGCCCGGGCACAGCTGATACCGGTGCTGCAAATGCCGGATGCGCCGGTGACCGTGTTGGGTGACGGCCGCTATCTCTGGCGTATTCTGGACAACTTGCTGAGCAATGTGTGCAAGTACGCTCTTGCCGGAACCCGGGTGTATATGTTCGCCAGCGTAGAGGAGAACACGGTGGTCATCACTGTGAAAAACATCTCTCGGGACGCCCTTTCCACCACGCCGGAACAGCTGATGGAACGCTTTGTCCGCGGGGATGCCTCCCGAAACACGGAGGGCAGCGGACTGGGTCTGTCCATTGCCAGCAGCCTTGCTGAGCTGATGAACGGCAAGCTGACCCTGTCCATTGACGGTGACCTGTTCAAAGCAGGACTGCGCATGCCTGCCGCTCCCACTCCTGAAATCGAACCGACCGAGCCTGCCCCCTGACGGGGCGGCTCGGTCTTTCTGTTTTTCCCGGGGTTTGAGTTCGTCCTGTTTGGGCTACACTGACGGTATCTCAAGAACCGGGGGTACACTATGGCACAACAGGAACTCAATCGTCAGGCGCAGCAGATTCTGCGCCTTGCCAGACAGGAATCGGTCCGTCTGGGACACGGCTATGTGGGTACGGAGCATCTGCTTCTTGCCGCAATCAAGGTACCCGACAGTTCTGCCCAGACCCTGCTCCGCTCCGTCGGGACCAAAGTCAGCGCATTGGAAACCGCCGTGGCGGTGCTGGTGGGCATCGGCTCCCATGGCTGTCCCCCCTGTCAGGGGCTGACCGACCACGGGCGGCAGTGCATTGAACTGGCGGTGCAGGAATCCCTGAGCCGGGGCAGCACCTGCGTCACCGCCGACCACCTGTTCCTCGCCCTGCTGCGGCGCAAGGATACTATGGCCGGGCGGATGCTGCTGACCTCCGGCTGTGATCTGGACGCCTTGTACCGTCAGGCCGCCGCCGCACTGGGCGAAGGCGGCGGAGCCATGTCCTTCCGCTCCAAGCCCAAGGAACCGGACCCCATCCTCCAATCCCGGCTGCTGGAGCAGTACTCCAAGGACCTCACCCGCTGTGCCGCTCAGGGGGAACTGGACCCGGTGGCCGGGCGGACACAGGAGCTGGAACGCATGATGGAAATTCTCTGTCGGCGCACCAAAAACAACCCCATTCTGCTGGGCGACCCCGGCGTGGGCAAGACTGCAATGGCAGAGGCCCTTGCCCAGAAAATTGCCGACGGGACAGTGCCGGAGCCGCTTCGGGGACTGCGTATTCTCACGCTGGACCTCTCCTCGGTGATTGCCGGCACCAAGTACCGGGGCGAATTTGAGGACCGCCTGCGTAAAATCCTCAAGGAAGTCAAGCGGCTGGAGCACACGGTGCTGTTTTTGGACGAAGTCCATACTCTGGTGGGCGCAGGCAGTGCGGAAGGCGCCATTGATGCCGCCAACCTGCTGAAACCGGCCCTTGGGCGAGGGGAAATTCAAATCATCGGCGCCACCACCCAAGAGGAATACCGCAAATTTATCTGCAAAGACCCGGCGCTGGAACGCCGCTTCCAGCCCATCTATCTGGAGCCGCCCACCCCCGGTGAGTCCATTGCCATTCTCCGTCTGCTGCGGCCCCGATACGAGGCCCACCACCATGTCGTCATCACCGACGCCGCCCTGCGTGCCGCCGTTCGGCTGTCCCAGCGCTATCTCCCCGACCGTTTCCTCCCGGACAAGGCCATTGACCTGATGGACGAAGCCGCCGCCCGGGTGCGCATCCGGGGACAGGTCGAGCCGGAAGAAATCCGTCTGCTGGAGCAGCGCCACAAGCAGGCCGCCCATGCGCTGGAGCAGGCGGTGGCTCATCAGGACTTTGAGCAGGCCGCCCAACTGCGGGATGCGGAGGAAAACTTCCTCCGCCAGTGGACCGAAGCACGCAAGGCATGGGCCGCCAGCGATGAGGCCAGCCAGCTCCGGGTGGAGGAAGAGGACATCGCTGCCGTGCTGAGCTGCTGGACCGGCATCCCGGTAAACCGCATCACGGAGCAGGAGGCGTCCCGGCTGATGACGCTGGAGCAGACCCTGAACCGCCGCATTGTGGGTCAGCACACCGGTGTGGCTGCCCTCGCCTCTGCCATCCGCCGCAGCCGCTCCGGCTTGCAGGAGGAAAACCGCCCGGTAGGCTCTTTTCTCTTCGCCGGACCCTCCGGTGTGGGCAAAACCGAGCTGAGCCGCACGCTGGCAAAGGCCCTCTTCGGCAGTGAAAACGCCCTCATTCGGCTGGATATGTCAGAATTTTCCGAGGGACACAGCGTGTCCCGGCTGATTGGCTCTCCTCCGGGGTATGTGGGGCATGAGGAAGGCGGTCAGCTCACCGAGAGCATCCGCAAGCACCCCTACTCCGTGGTGCTGTTCGACGAGCTGGAAAAGGCCAACGATCAGGTGTGGAACCTGCTGCTGCAAATTCTGGAGGACGGATTTCTCACCGACAGTCAGGGCAAAAAGGCGGATTTCCGCAACGCCGTCCTCATTTTGACCTCCAATTTGGGCAGCCAGTCCGCCGTGCCGCTGGGCTTTGGCAAGGAGGACCCGGAGGACTATGCCCGTCAGGTGGATCGG
>RCNI01001286.1_pt1 | contig 13756 bp, 8 predicted proteins | sample 2041151 | NCBI WGS metagenome assembly RCNI01 (sample SAMN09708214, study PRJNA481090) | feces metagenome | isolation source: feces | place: Antarctica: Albino Rookery | reverse complement strand
AACTTTTCTATTTGACTGAAAATAATTTTAATAAAATAACCTTAGTTGATTATTTAAATAATAGTAAGAGAAGTAAAAGATATACTTAATATATCTTTTGCTTCTTTTTTATCTATATTTAATTTAAATTTAAAGAATTAAATGTCCAGTTATGAAGAAAATATACCCATTTATGCATGTTAACTTTAAAATTGTAAAAAAATATTGTATTATATAAGTAGATACGAACATAAATAGATAGGGGGTAATTTTGTGGGGAAAAAGGTAATATTCCCTATAGTGATTATAATGCTTATTCTTGGAGTTCTTGTTTCTATTTTTATTAAAGAAAATACTTCCTTTAAGATGAAGGAAAGTGAAGTAGTAGCAATGAAATACTATATGAATAAAGAAAGAAGTGAAAATTACCATAATGTACCTAAGAATTTAGAGAAACAGAGTATTGAAGAGGTAGTAAGTGTTTTAAATGAAAGTGATGTTATGGAAAAAAAGAACTTTGAACCAATAACTGATAGTGATAGGAAATTATATATCTTTTTAAAAAATAATGATGTAATTGTTATAAATAATAATAGTATAGATGAGGAAAAATACATAGTTGAATATCCTAATGACTCAATTTTAGGTAGCAGTAATAAATCAAAATATATGGTAATAAACTCAGAGCGTTTAAAAAATGTCTTTTTAAATATAGAAAGTTCTTTTAGTCATGTAAACGGTTTTGGAGGGCGGATGAAAATATAGGAGGTTTTATATTAATAAGAGCGATTTAAAAATTTTTTTAAATCGCTCTTAATTTTGAATTTTATTTAATTTAATGTAAAATAATATTAATGATGTGTTAACAAATACAAAGGAGAGAAAAGATTTGAAGATTAAATTAAATAATAAAGTTAAACTTTTTTTAAAGATAACTTTTATAGCCGTAGTATTAGTTTTAGTGGCCTTTGGATTTAAAAATATGTTTAAAGAATTTAATATGACCTATTTTAATATGTATAGAGATAGATTGCATTTTCCACAGCTAATTTTAATTGCTATAGCTGGTATTATTGCATATGTGCCTTTATCTATTTATGATTTTATTTTAAAAAAGAATGTTGGAATAGATATGAACAATATAAAGTTATATAAATATTCTTGGATAGCGAGTTCCATTGCAAGCTTACTTGGATTTGGAGGGGCTACATCCTTAGCTTTTAAGCAATATTTTTATGGAAATCATGTGAAGGATAAAAAGAAGCTATTAAGAGAAATTGGAAAGATCATATTTTTAAACTTAACTGGATTGTCTGTATTATGTATAATTTATATTCTCTTAGAATTTAAAAATATACAAAATTTAGGGCTTATAAAATATGTGGTATATGGAGTTTCTGCCTATGCTCCTTTGGTTATTATAAATTCACTATATAATTATAAGAAGAAAAAGGACGAAGAGGGATTCACCTTAAAGGTTGTAGGCATATCATTTATGGAATGGACCTTAAATATGCTGCTTATATATTTAATATTAGCTATTACAGGGGCTCATATAAAGCTTACAGAATATTTTTATGTTTATGTAAGAGCTACAGCTATTGGTATAGTTAGCATGGTTCCTGGAGGACTTGGAACCTTTGATTTAACCTTTATAGATGGCTTTAAAGCCTTAGGAGTACCTATAGAGCAAACTTTTTTAGTAATAATACTTTATAGGATAAGTTATTTTATATTGCCAGCAGTAATAGGAGTAATTCTATATATTCATGATTTTGGAATGAATTTTAAAGACTTAATAAAAAATAGAAAAAATAATTTGGATTAAGTTTGAAAAGCATTAAGAGACTGTATCAAAATATAACAAATAAAACTTACAAACAGTATGAAGAGAATATCTAGATGAGCTTTAGAATTTAAATTATTACGTAGAAGATATTACGTTAAAAAGCTGAGACTGTTCGAAGCGAAGCAAGTTTCGAAGCTTTAGTAATATCTTCTGAGTAATAATTATAAATTCTTAGCGCGATCTAGTAATTCTAGGAATATGTTTGTAAGTTTTATTAAATTTTATTTTGATACATGCTCTTATAACTCTTTTTCAATACTAATTATTTTGTTTGCTCTTGTTCATTTTGTTGATTTTGATTATTCTCATTTGACTGATTTTGTGGCTTATCTTGGATATTTTCTTGATTCTTTGATTCATCAGAATTATTTCCTGTTTTTATAACTATATTACCATTTTCATCGTAAGTTATTCCATCTTTAACTTTTTCACTAGCTGAGCTAAACATATTTACTAAGAAATCTTTAATATCAACTAAAACATTTTTTATACCATTTAATGCTTTTTCTAAAAGACCACTTTCTTCTAATTGTTTTCCTGTGTCTTTTAATATTTGTTGAAGCTTGTCATTCATTTGATTTAAAGATTCTTTCATAGCACCATAGTTATAGTCTAAATCATTTATTTTAGACATGAATTTTATTGTTTGTTCTTGTTGTCCTTGTGTTAAAAGTATATTATAGTTATTTGTAACATTGTTTACTATCTTACCTATTTCCTCATCATTTTTAGGTTTATCTTTAATTACATCAGTTTTAATATCATTTACTACTACAGCGGCTTCATCTTTTCCTAATGTTTGTCCATCTTTAGTTTTAGCATTACTAAGATTATTAGTTAAAGAAATTTCCTCTCTTGCAGCCTCTTTCTTTGGAAGAGATAATTCCTCTCCTGATGCATCTTCAAATCCTTTTAAAATACCAGCTAAGGCAGCTGTTCCCGTAACCTTAAATGGAGCATCAGCCTTTACATCAGCATTATTTACCCCTGAAGTAAGAAGGGCATTAGCAAGCATACTTCCTGTTACCTCTGTTAAATTGTTAGTAATTACATTTATTCCACCTTTGTCCTTCACCACTACGTAAGAACTTGATATTGATTGACTGCTAGCAGGTATTGGTTTACTTGTATCTAAACCTAATTGTTCTCTTATATCTTGATTAGTTACATCTATTATTTTAACATCATTAGCTTTTACTCCAAAAGCATCTAACATTTGTAATCTTTCTGACTTTGTTAAATTAGCTCCTAAAGTTACTACAGCCTCAGTTTTTTCACTTTGTGCAAATACTGGAGTAGCCATTCCAAACATGAATGTACTAACTATTGCTCCACAAAGAACTTTCATAATACTCTTCTTCTTTATCATACTCTATTTGTTGTAAGTAATAGCTAATATATTTTCAACTATTTTCCTATTACTAACAACCTCACCTCCTAAAATAATTATTATGAGAAACTTAAGCTTTAAAGTTGAAACTCTGCTTAATTAATCATCTGTTTTCAAATTATATCATGGTAAATATGAATAAAAATTAAAATTTAATTACGTTAGTATATCTTAAGAAAAAAGTAATTTATATAAATAAAGCCCTAGCACAATATTAATTTCACTAGGACCTTAGTAATTTAGATAAATTTACTACTTTTTTAAATAGAATGTATAACTAACTTAAAAGTATTTAATTTATAAATTTAATTCTTTAAAAGCTTCCATTTTGAGTTGTATTTTTCTTTAAAAAGATTTCAGTACTCTTTAATATATCCTCTGATATAATTCTATTTATTGTATTTATATCAAAATCTTCATCACAAACTCTAATGCTTTGTACTCTTACTAAGCTATCTAAAAATTGCTTAATCATAAGACCATTTTTAAGAGCTAGCTCTCCCATTCTCTTTTGTATATCTCCAATAGCATTTTCTAAAGCAGTTTCAGCTTCTTCATCTAAGGTAAAACCTTTCTTAACTAAAGTGCTTGAAGCTATGTCATATAATTCTCTTTCATTGTAGTTTCCAAAATCAACCCAGATAGGAAATCTATAATTTAATCCCTCATTAGTTAAAATAAGTTCTTTCATATTACCTCTTATCCCACCAAGAACAATAACCATTCTATTGCTATTGTTATCTATGAATTTTATAAGATCAGATACTATTTCATTGTATCTTTCCTCTCCAAAGAAAGTATTCCATTTATCTATATATAATATTTTTCCAACATGCTTATTTAATATATCTTCAACTTTCATTCCTGAATTAATCATTGCCATAAATTCATATTTATCTATTTGAACTATGTTTTTTGCCTTGATTATCCCCATACTATATAGCATTTCTGAATATATATTTAAAACTGTCTTTTTCCCTGTTCCACTTTCTCCAGTAAAGACCATATTCATATACTTATTTAAATCAACTTGAAAACCAAGTTTCTTTCTCTTTTCTCTGATTTTCATAAGCTTATATTGACCTCTAAGGAAATCCTTAAGCTCTTCATTTCCAATCAAATCATTTAACTTTTTCTCTAAATCAAAGTGATTATCATATTTTATTGCATTCATAGCCTTTATATCCTTTGTGTTTATAAGGTTCATTTCATAAACACTTATATCACTTTCTGCAATTCTAATACTTTGATTTCTTATAAGTTGCTCAACATAGTTTCTTACCATTCTTCCATTTCCTGATTGAGCATCTGCATTTTCATATATCTCAACGAAATTCTTTTTAAGCTCTGAATATCCATTTTTAGAAAGTTTAAATCCCTTAGCTTCTACTAATTTTATTGCCATTTCTAAAAGTTCATTAGGATTGTAGTCTTCAAATTTAGTCCAAAGTGGGAATCTTGATCTTAATCCTATATTAACATCAAAGAAATTCTCCATTTCTTCTTCATATCCTGCTAAAATAACTATTACTTCCCTTGAATAGTCCTCTATTAATTTAAGAAGTGTCTCTATAGCTTCTCTACCTATGGAATCATTAGCTAAGGTATATGCTTCATCAATAAATAAAACTCCACCTAATGCTTCTTTAAATTTTTCTTCAGTTTTCTTTGAAGTTTCTCCTGGAATATCTGAAACAAAACTTGATCTATCTGTTTCAACTAATTGTCCAACCTTCAAAAGACCCATGCTGTTTAACATTTCAGCTACTAATCTCGCTATACTAGTCTTTCCTGTTCCAGGGTTACCTGCAAATATCATATTTAAATTTTGCTCTATTTTCGTATTTACTCCAACAGATTTTCTCTTTTCTTGAGCTACTATAAGCTTATATTGACTTCTTAAAAATTCCTTAACCTCTTCAAGACCTATTATTTCCTTTAACTTTTCTTCTAAATCAAATTTTGCACTTACCTTAAAGTTAAAATTATCTTTTTCTAGAAGATCAATAGCTCTCTCCTTATTCACTAAATACTTCTTAGATGCATCCATTATTGCATTTTCTACAATATTTCTAACAAATCTGGCATTTCCTAAATCACTTTTCCCAACCATTTGGTTTTTAGTAAATAATTCAATAAGTCCAGCCTTTGCACTTTTAGCTATTCTATATCCCTTTGACTTAGCAATATTAACCGCTATTTCATACATCTCTGAAGGATTATAGTCCTCAAACTTAATTACATTTGGAAATCTTGATTTTAAGCCTTGGTTGAAACTTAGGAAAGTTTCCATATCCTTCTCATACCCTGCTAAAATAACAGTTATATTGTCTCTGTTATCTTCTATTCCTTTTAATAAAGCATCTACTATTTCACGACCTACCTTATCATTTTCATCTGTACATAATGAATAAGCCTCATCTATAAATAATACTCCACCTAAAGCTGATTCTATTATTTCATTAGTTCTTCTTGCTGTATTACTAATTCCTTCACCTATAAAATCTGCTTTACTAACCTCTTTAAATATATTTTCTTTTATCATGCCTAAGGCGTATAAATACTCAAAGGTTATTCTTGCTGCATTGGTTTTACCAGTACCAGCATTTCCAGCAAATATCATGTTTAATGAAATTTGTGTAGTCTTTAATCCAAGTTTCTCTCTTATTTTTTGAACCTTAAAGTTATTTTCAATCTTATCTATAAACTCCTTAAGCTCTTTCATACCAATTATAGATTCTAATTTATATCTAACCTCTTCTAAGGTTGGATTACTATACTTACTTAAATCATAAACTTCATCATTTGATTTACAAAAGATTTCATCATCTTCTACATATATAAGTAATCTACTATTTGCTTCAATAGCTTCTTTTCTAATTATATTGATTATAGGTTTGCAAATCTTATATGATATGTATTGATCTAGGCTTAAACTTCCTTTTTCCCTAAAGTTATCTTCTATATAAGTACAAACCCCTGATTTTTCTTCTACATCTGGATTTTCATCTACTCCTATTATTATGTCAATATCAAAAAGCTCCTTAACCTTATTTATTTCTTTTAATAGCTTTTTCTTTATTACTTTATTTTTGTCCTTTTCGCTTAAGGCTTTTCTATATAAGGTTTTGTCTTTATTTATTAAGAATTCATTATCTATTATTTCAAGTTCCTCTCCCTTATCCTTGTTATAAAGGAATATGAAGAATTTATTATTACAAATAATTTTATTTACAATATCCTCATCAATTTCTTCAGCTTCAACTAAAAATTTATTTTTTATTACATAATTATCTTTTAGCATTATACATGAATTAGGGCTTATTCCTGAAAGAACATTTAATATATCTTCACTAGCTTTATCTGTATTTTTAAATACTAAACATTGAGAGTCATTATTTAATTTTTCATATAAATCTGTTAAAAAGGCATTGTACCCTAAATTAAACTTATATGCAGCTAAATCAATCTCATCAATTTTACTATTCTTAACAAACTTATAATAGTTAAGTTCTTCGAAAAAGTATTTTAGTACACTATTTTTAAATATGTCTCTTTCTTCTACTATAAGCAATATACCTTTGCTATCTTCCTCTATTTTTTCTTTAAAGTAATAACATAACTCCTTATTGAAAGTTTTTTGTCCTATAAATTCTTCATTTAGCTTTTTTTCTATTTTAAAAAATCCATTTTCTATAATCTCTTTATTCACCATATCTTTTCGCTCCACAAAAATATTTTTTTGAAGCATCCTCCTTTTTCTTTAATGTTTATTCTCTTAAAATACAACCTTTCTCTTTTGATTTTTATTTTTATATATTTTCAATCTCTATAAAGGTTTCATTATATGTTATTTGTCCACCCATATCAGAGATTCCTGATTCAGTTAAAAAGTTTGGATTCCCATGTTTCTTCCACCAACCAACATACATTAAGGCTACATAATCTTGAACTCCATTATCCAAGGAACAAATTGCTGTAATCTCTCCTGCCTTTGATTTTAATTTAACCTTTTCTCCACAAATTAAGGAAAATTTTCTTATCATATTCTCATTTAAATATACTTTCGCCTTTTCATTCACATCTATATAATGCTGACTTGATAATGAATCTTTAGAATGATTAGTAAGCAATCTAAAACAGTTTTCTTTTATTCTAGGACTTATATATGTTGGTGTTAAGCTTCCGCACTCTTTTAAAGCTCTTTTTGATGCAAGTTCAAATTTGCCAGAAGGTGTTTTAAACTTTTTATTTTTCCAAGCTACATCATCATAAACTGTAAAAGGATTATTTTTTAAATAATCTAAGCTTATATCTTTATTATATCTTATTAAAGGTTCAATAACCTTACTTAAATATTCTTTTTTAGATAGGATTGGATATCCTTTTAAGTTCATTCTTTTAGCTAACTCTCTAAAAAAGTAGTATTCATCCATAAGTTTTTCTCTAGGCTCTATTATCTTTTCATTATATATTAAATAAGGATTAGTCATTGAACTAAAAACCATATCTTCGCTTTCTAAGGTATTGGTACATGGAATGAATAAGTCACATTTTGAAGCAGTATCTGTCATAAACATGTCAAAACAAACTTTAAACTCCACCTTATCTAAACTACTATTTAATCTATTTAAGTTTGGAAGTTGATTCATAAGATTACTATTAGCTATTACCATCATTTTTATTGATGAATTAGACTCCTCTACATTTAAAGAATATTTTTTAGGTTCTTCTATGAACTCATTTATATTAGAAACATAAAATTCTCTATTCTCTCCAAATTCTCCACTTTTAAATGGATCTAAATTTAAAATTCTACTTAATACCTTATTTGCGTAATTTACTCCACCGCCTTTAACTCCAATTTGACCAGTTAAAGCTCCTAAGGCGTCAATAGCTCTTATGGTATTTCCTCCATTCTGATATTTTTGCATTCCATATCCTAAATATATGCTAGAATTTTTCTCACAATAGTATTCCGTTAGCTTTTCTATATCCTTTATTTCTATTCCACATTCATCACTTAAATAATTTAAATCAAAATTCTCCAAATGAGCTTTATATTCTTGGAATCCTAAAACATATCTATTTATAAAATCATCATCTTGAAGACCTTTAGAAATTATTATTTTTGCCATTGCCATAGCTAAAGCTCCATCTGTACCTGGTTTAATTTTTACGTGAATATTTCCAAGCTTTGCACTTTGAGTATTTATTGGATCTATAACTATTATATTGCTCCCATTTTTCTTTGCCTTATTTAAAATTGCCATAGTATGTATGGTTGTATTGGCAGGATTTTTACCCCATAAAAATATATTTTTACTATTTATCATATCCTCTAAGGAATTTGATACAGAATCTCCAAAATCATATTTTTGAGCTCTCATTCCAGCACTCCAGCAAGGGCCTCCTGTAGCTTTACTTACACCACCATAAAAATTAAAGAATATATCCTCTATTCCCTTTAGTATTCCTCCACTTCCATATTGGCTATAATATAATATTGACTTAGAAGAATACTTTTCTTTTATAGATTGAAGTTTTTCTTTCATTATTTCTAATGCATATTCAAAAGAAATTTCTTTCCATACTCCATTATTCTTTAAAAGAGGAGTGTATATTCTCTCTTTATGATTCAATCTTTTTAAGTGAGCTATTCCTTTTTTACATATGAGCCCCTTTGTAAATGGATGATTTTTGTCACCTTCTATTTTTATTATCTTACTTCCTTCTTTATAAACATTAAATTTACAACAATCAAAGCAATCCAATGTACATCCGTGACTTAATACTTCCATAACAACTCCTCCTTATCTTTTATTGATTTAATATCTCTTTAAATAACGTACATAATAAAATTCCTCTATTTCTAATTTAGTCTAATTTTATATTAATGTTCCTTCATTAACAACTATAAAATTAAAAATTACTATTAAAAAATAAAAACAATTAAAAGCATACTATCATTTGTTATGAATTAAATTTAGAATAATATTCATATTTTCTAAAAAATCTAAATTATCTGACAAAAAAAATTGAAGTTTTTTATTAAATTTAGTGAAAAATTATGATAAATTTCTATTTTTAAAAGTAAATTATTCGTATATAATATAAGTGACGATATCTTTAGTATTTACGATTGTAAAATATTTTAAATAAGCATTAAAAAGGAGATAGACTAATGAACGAACAAAATCATGGATTAGGTATTATAGCTTTAGAAAGTTGCACAGAACTTGGTAATGCTATAGACAAGCTTATACAAGAGAAAAGAAATTGTGAGGAATCTTTTTTAATAAAAACTGATGAGATAAGATTCTCTAATGGTGAAGGAAAGGTTAAAATACCTGAATCTGTAAGAGGAAGAGATATATACATTCTTTGTGATATAGGTAACTATAGTTGTACATATAAAATGTTTGGTTTTGAAAATCATAAGGGACCAGATGAACATTTCCAAGACATAAAAAGAACAGTTTCTGCTATAAGAGGAAAAGCTAGAAGAATAACTGTAATAATGCCTCTTTTATATGAATCAAGACAACATAGACGTAAAGGAAGAGAATCTCTAGATTGTGCTTTAGCACTTCAAGAACTAGAAAGATTAGGCGTTGATGAAGTTTTAACTTTTGACGTTCACGACCCTAACGTTCAAAATGCTATCCCACTAATGTCCTTTGAAAACTTCTACCCAACTTATGATATAGTTAAATCTTTAATTCACAATGAAAAAGATTTAGAACTTGATAAGGAAAAATTACTTGTAATAAGCCCTGATACTGGTGCCATGGATAGAGCAATCTACTATTCAAGCGTACTAGGTGTTGATGTTGGTTTATTCTACAAAAGAAGAGACCATTCACGTATAGTTAATGGTAAAAACCCAATAGTTAAACATGAATACATGGGAAGAGACGTTGATGGAAAAGATGTTTTAATCGTTGATGATATGATAGCTTCTGGAGAATCTGTACTTGATATTGCTAAAGAACTTAAAGGAAGAAATGCTAGAAATGTATATGTTGCTACTACTTTCTCATTCTTTACTGAAGGTTTAGAAAAATTCAACAAATTCTTCAATGATGGAATAATTAAGAGTGTTTACTCAACAAATTTAACTTATATCCCTGAGGAATTAAAGGCTGCTCCTTGGTTTAAAGCTGTTGATTTATCTGACTTTATCGCAAGAATAATAAACAGATTAAACTATGATAAATCTGTAGCATCATATATGGATGCTACTAACATAATCCAAAGATTATTAGACGAAAAATAATATGCTTAATTTAAAAGTGCTCTGCAAAAAAAAGCAGAGCACTTTTTTAGTCTATTCAAATAAAAATTCTAAAACACCTTTTGCTTCCTTATGATTAAATGCATTGTTATAAATATCATCTAGCTTATTTTTTATTTCTTCACCTTTCGCTAAGAAGGCAGTCCCTTTTGCTACTTGATTTTTGTAATTTAAAGCAATCTTTTTAATCTCTTCATTGTGAATTTTATCAACATCTCCATCAATATATGTTGTATAAACATCGATTATTTCATCATCTTCCCTAATTGGGAAATATTCATGGGGAGCTGTGCTATCAAAAATTGCAAAGTTTAACTCTCTACTTATAACCATATCCTTACTATCTGGATCAAAGCCACAATTATAAACTTCCACATCATACCCTAATTCCATTACTGCCTTAGCTATTTTCTTTAGCATAGTTGACTTTCCTGTTCCAGCTCTTCCTTTTAAAAAGTATCTTTTTACTCCTTCAGTTATGCTAGGAACAGAATCCTTAGGGCCACTTGGGGTTGCTCCACCTAAATATCTTTCAACACACTTACCCTTTGACTCTTTCTTAACTGCACCATCAGTTAGTAAAGAAATAACATGCTCAGTAAATTTATTTGCCTTTTCAATATTTAAGTAAGGGAAATAAATATCTTCCCAATAATCATGTATCTTTAAAGCCTTTTCGTATTCTTTATGGGCATTTTCCATACACTCTTTAAATTGTTCCTTTAAAGTTTTTATAGTCTCTTCATTTTTTTCTATTTCATCTTTGTCTAAGAATACATCTAAATCTATAACTTCAATATTATCACCAACTAAATTCATAAATCCATGAAGAGGTGTTCCATTTATTACTGCAATTTCTTTTTCTCTTAGTATTACCCCTTCCATTTCATTATTGTCTATAGTACTTACTATTCCCTCCAAACTTAAAGTATCACTATATTCATCTATAAGTTCCTTTATAATGGCAGTTTTAAATATATTGCTGCCTCCATTTAGTGAATAAATTTTCTTTATCCCTTGAAATATAGAATTATAAAGTGGCCTAAATCCTTTTGCTGTATTTCCTGCTCCATAATAATAAACTACATTTTTCATTTTCTTCTCCTTAATATCAATATATAGCTCTTAACTTATTATATTTTTAAATTTGTAAATAAGTTACAGCAAAGAAAAGAGCTGATCTTATTTTTATAAAATCAACTCTCTTTTTTATATTAATCAATATTCCCTTAAATCATTTTTCTCTATTTAATTAAATTTATTAATATAGGGGAATTTAAAACTCCCCTATACTAATTAAGTGTAAATTTCTATTTAAACTATTTCAGCTACAAAACCACTAGATTTTTAGCCTAGTTTAATATTTAAGTTTCCACTTGAATAAAATTATAACTTAGTAACTTAAAACGCTTAAAGTAACTATATCATATCAGCCTGTTGCTTTTTGATTTCTCTTATTTTTTCTATAAGTATCGGTACTATCTTGTGTAGGTCTCCTACTACCCCTAAATCAGCTACATCAAATATTGGAGCATGAGTATCTCTATTTATAGCTACTATAAATTCTGAATCTTCCATACCTGCTAAATGCTGTATTGCTCCAGATATACCACAAGCTAGATATAAATCTGGTCTTACAGTTTTTCCTGTCTGACCTACCTGTCTATCTCTTCCTATCCATCCTGCATCAACATTTGCTCTTGATGATGTGACTAATCCACCTAATTCATCTGCCAATTCTTTTAATACATCAAAGTATTCGGCACTTCCTATACCTCTACCTCCAGATACTAATTTCTTAGCTTCTGTTATATCTATTGTCTGATTAGTTGATTTTATTACTTCTCTTATTTTTATATTCATATCTTCTGGCTTAAATTCTACCTTAAAGTCCTCAATTTCGCCAGTTCTTGATGTATCCTTAGCAAGAGCCTTCATTACACCTGGTCTTACTGTTGCCATCTGAGGTCTAAATTCTTTACAAACAATAGTAGCCATTATGTTTCCACCAAAGGCTGGTCTTGTCATAAGAAGTAATTTAGTTTCTGGATCTATTTCCAACTTTGTACAGTCAGCTGTTAATCCAGTATGTACTCTTGCAGAAACTCTTGGTGCAAGATCTCTACCTATTGAAGTTGCTCCATATAATACTATTTCTGGTTTCTTTTCTTCTATAACTGCATTTACTGCCTTTGTATATGGCTCAGTTGCATATATTTCTAACATTGGATCATCTATACAAACTACCTTGTCAGCTCCATGATGTATTAGATTTTCTGCTAATCCTTTTATATTATGTCCCAATAGTACTGCTACTACCTTTTGATCTAAATCTTTTGCTAGTTCACTTGCTATACCTATAAGTTCGATGCCTACTTTTTGAATGACACCGTCTACCTGTTCAACTACTACATAAATATCTTTGTTCATTAGGTTATCTTCCTTTCAATTATCTTTTAAAATTATCTTTCAATATTGAGTATTATATTAAATACTTTTCCTGTAGCTTGGCAATAATAGCATCAGCTGCTTCTTCTGGTGTTAATCCTTCTAATTTTTCACCCTTGCCCTTAGCTTGCTTAGTGAATGATCTTTTAACATTTGTAGGTGAACCCTTTAAACCAATATTTGCTATATCTAGTTTGTCTTCTATGTCTTTTAAGCCCCAAACCTTAATATCTTTCTTATAAGCATCGAATATTCCACCTATTGACATGTATCTAGGATTTATTTCCTCGCTTAAAGTAGTGATTAGACAAGGTGGTTTTATTTCTATAATATGGTATCTATCTTCAAACTGTCTCTTAACTATAAACTTTCCATCTTCTACATCTAACTTTTCACAATAAGAAATTTGAGGTATTCCTAAGTGTTCAGCTATCTGTGGTCCAACTTGAGCTGTATCTCCATCTATCGCCTGTCTACCTGCTATTATTATATCGTAATCTATATTTCTTAATGCTCCTGCTATTGTTGATGATGTTGCCCATGTATCTGCTCCACCAAAAGCTCTATCTGAAACTAATATACCATCATCACAACCCATAGCTAGGGCTTCTCTTATTGCTATTTCTGCCTGAGGAGGTCCCATTGATACTACTGTTACTGTGCTTTCTGGAACATTTTCTTTTATCTGTAAAGCTAATTCAACCCCTGCCTTATCATCAGGATTTATTATACTTGGTACTCCATCACGAATTAATGTATTCTTTACTGGATCAAGTTTTACTTCTGTTGTATC
>RCNI01002249.1_pt1 | contig 13757 bp, 12 predicted proteins | sample 2041151 | NCBI WGS metagenome assembly RCNI01 (sample SAMN09708214, study PRJNA481090) | feces metagenome | isolation source: feces | place: Antarctica: Albino Rookery | reverse complement strand
CCATTTGGAACAGGAACAAGTATTTTGTATAACTATAAAGATTATCGTGTTAAAAACAATACACCGTATACATTTCAATTACTTATACACTGTGATGAAAAATATCTTGTTGGCAGCCTTATGGCAAACCAAAATATGCCTAATTCTTATCATATTTATGTTGAGAACGAATATTTCAGTCGTGAAAACGGAATCGTATATCGCAACAACAAAATTTTTCGTAAGGTAATAAATGCTATTACTGGAAATGAAGTCAAAAACGAACTTATTAAAGTTCGTTTTTTATACCTAATAATCTTTCTTAACCATATAACTCTACTCTAATTACTGGATTAGTAGTATTTAAGCTTTGTACATATACATTATATACTCCTTTTCGCAAGCTAAACTTAACCGTTGCAGGCATTCCTCTAACTACATCTCCATGGAAAAGATTTTGGCCATTAGGACCTATAATGCTCACAAATGCTTTATCTACAGGGCTCAATTTATCTACATATATTTTTAAAACTCCTGAACCATTCATTAAATTCCACTTATCTGATCTTAAAGTAAAGTCTTTATTAGAAACATTATAATCTATTACAGTTTTTGCTCTTTCTTCTATAGTAGTAATTTGTACTTCATTATTACTTTGTATAGGAGTTGCCAATACATTCATAGTACCTGTACACATTAACATTCCAGCCAATATTAAAGTTATTATTTTTCTTTTCATAAACATTACCTCCAATTGTTAGTAATTTACTAATTTATTACATGAATATTATAACATAAAATTAAATTTTTGTCAACTTTTTTCTAAAAATATTGCTTTTTTGTTAAAATTATACTATAATAATCTCAGGAGGGGAATATTATGAAAGAAATATCTAGTAAAAAAATACTTAACAAAAAATTATTACTAGCAATTATTATAGTTTGTATAATTGCTTTAGTTTTAATTTTTAAAGATTCTATTTTGTATACAGTAGATTTTTATGTTCGTAAATCTATACTTTTAAATGAGTATAAAAACAGAGAAATAATAACTGCTGTAGATGAGGAAGGTTATACATATAATAATTATGTTGGAATGAAAATAGAAAATGCAAAAATAAAAGATGGTAATTTAACATTTGATATTGCTATAAAAATGAGTGATTCCTACAAAGATAAAGAATTATTCTTATCTCATGGTTTATTTATTTTTGATAACAATAAAAACTTTATTGTAGCGAAAGATAATTACCTTTTTCCACTTTTCTCACGTCTTAACGACACTAATATTATAAAACATAATGATAATGGATCTAAATTAAATATACCTGTATATAGTCTAGGTATTTGCAAAGAATTAAATATAAATAAAAAGAAATTATTTGCAGATTTAGATAATGTTAATTTATTATTAACACCATTTAAACTAGAAGGAAATTATGGAAGAATAACATACTCATTTAAACTTCCAGATAATTTTAATCCAACAAATACATTAAACATTAGAATTAATGAACCTTTAATATTCGATTATAAAACATATCCATTTCCAAATAATTCACATGTTTATTTAGAGGATAACTTTACAGAATGGCAATTTAAAGTTAATGTAGAAAAATAAGAGACAATAGCAATAGCTATTGTCTTTTTATTAATTAACATAAATATTTACTTTTTACTAAAAATATGATATAATATCATTATACTAAATATTAAAGGAGGTCATAATTATGACTAACAAACAAGAATTATTAAACAAGAAAAAAGAAGCTTTTGAAAAGAAAATGTTTAGAAGAAGAATGTTTTTTTATACTATATCATCATTACTTATTACTTTAATCTTATTCGTAACTTTTTATCCATCTAAAACAAAAGCAGAAGATTTTATTTGGGAACAAAGAACAGTAACTGAGGAAAAAAATACACTATGGGAAATTGCAGAAGACTTAGATTTAGACACAGATATACGAAATATCATATACTTAATCGAAGAAGAAAATGGCATAAACGCTAGTGAATTAAAATCATATGATGTAATAAAAGTTCCTGTAAAAGAAAAGTAGCTCAATATTTTGAGCTACTTTTATTATATATTTTTTGAATAATATTCAACTGTTTTTCTTATTGGAAAAGATGTAGAAGATGTGCATAACTCTTGTCCTGTTTTAATAAAGTTTGTAAATCCCCAATTTTTACTTATTCCTTTAGCTTTAAAATCATCTTGTTCTACAGCTACTGTTAATGTTTTAAATCCTTTTAATCTTAAATCATTTTCAATAAATTTATATAACTCTGAAAAATATCCTCTACTTTGATATTCTTTTTGAACTTTTAAATCTGTTAAATATGCAATTTTAAAACCTACTAGTCCATCTTTATTTTGCATATCTTGATCTAAAGAAGAAATTATAGCAGTTGCTTCTGCAATAATTTTACCATTTAATAACCCATAATATGTAACTCTTGTTCTAGAATTACGTATTGCTTTTTCTTTATCTTCTCTAGTTGCATTATGACTCATTATTTCATCATCAAATTTTTTATTTAACATTTGATCGTTAGCTATTACTACATCATAATTAAACATTGTGCCCTCCTTTTAGAAAAAGAGATAAAAGAATCCCTTTTACCTCTTTCTATCTATCTAAATATTTTTGTACTTTTTCTGTTTCCTCTTTAGAAGGAACTCTTTGGTTTTTTAATGGGTATTCCATTCCAAGTTCATCCCATTTATATATTCCCATTTCATGATATGGAAGAACTTCTACTTTTTCAACATTTTGAAGTGTATCTATATATGCTTTAAGTCTTTCCAAAGCATTGTCTTTATCTGTAAGACCAGGCATATATACAACTCTTATCCACATTTTTTTATTAATACTTTCTAAGTATTTAGCAAATGCAAGAGTCTTTTCATTACCTACCCCAGTTATATATTTATGCATATCATTATCTATATGTTTAATATCTAAAAGTACTAAATCTACATAGCTCATTAATTCTTTTATTTTATCTGTTATTTCAAAATTACCATTTGTATCTATGGCAATATGAATACCTAATTTTTTTATTTCTTTGCAAATTTCAAGTAAAAAATCTATTTGTAATAGTGGTTCTCCTCCTGTAAATGTAACTCCGCCTCCAGACATATTTAGATAATCTTTACTTCTTTTTAATTTAGCAAGTATAGATTCTTTTTCTACTAGTTTATTAGCAGAAGTATTCCAAGTGTCTGGATTGTGGCAAAATTTACATCTTAGTTGGCAACCTTGCATAAACACTACAAATCTCATTCCAGGTCCATCTACTGTGCTTAAACTTTCTATTGAGTGTATATTTCCTTGCATTTTATCACCTATTTTTCATGGAATGTTCTAGAAATTATATCCATTTGATGTTTTCTAGATAATTTAACAAATTTAACAGCATATCCAGATACTCTTATAGTAAGTTGTGGATATTTTTCTGGATGATCCATAGCATCTAAAAGTACTTCTCTATCTAATACGTTTACATTTATGTGATGCCCTGTTGCTTTAAAGTAACTATCTAATATTATTTTTAAGTTTTCAATTTTTTCATCATCTGTTTTTCCAAGTACATTAGGAATTACTGAGAATGTATATGAAATACCATCTTTACTTTCTTCAAAATTAAGTTTAGCTACTGAGTTAGCTGCAGATATAATACCATTTTTTTCTCTATGGTACATTGGGTTAGCACCTGGAGCAAATGGAGTTCCGCCTTGTCTTCCATCTGGAGTTGTTCCTGTTTTTTCACCATATACAACATTAGATGTTATAGTAAGAATTGACATTGTATGTTCTGAATTTCTGTATGTTTTATGCATTTTTAATTTATCCATAAACATTTTTTGTACTTTTACTGCAATATCGTCTACTCTATCATCATCATTACCAAAGCAAGGAAATTCTCCTTCAACTTCAAAATCTACTGCTATTCCTCTTTCATCTCTTATTGGTTTTACTTTAGCGTATTTAATTGCACTAAGCGAATCAGTTACAACTGAAAGTCCAGCTATACCACATGCCATTGTTCTATGTACATCTAAATCATGTAAAGCCATTTGTAAACTTTCATAGCAATATTTATCATGCATATAGTGAATAATATTTAATGCATTTATATATAATCTTGAAACCCATTCAAACATATCGTCAAGTCTTTCAATTATATCATCATAATCTAAATATTCACCTGTAAATTCTTTAGTTTCTGGTGCAACTTGGTCTCCAGATTTTTCATCTTTACCTCTATTTATAGCATAAAGTAATGCTTTAGCAAGATTACATCTAGCTCCAAAGAATTGCATTTGTTTACCTGTTCTCATTGCAGATACACAGCAAGCAATTGAATAATCATCACCATAATATTGACTCATTAAATCATCATTTTCGTATTGAATTGCACTTGTTTTTATTGAAACTTTACTACAGAATTTTTTAAATCCTTCTGGTAAATTGTTTGACCAAAGTACAGTAAGATTTGGTTCTGGAGCTGGTCCTAAATTAAATAAAGTATTTAATGTTCTAAATGAGTTTTTAGTAACTAATGTATTTCCTGAGCTTGTCATACCACCAATTGCTTCTGTTACCCAGTTAGGATCCCCAGCAAATAATGCAGAATATGCTTTTGTTCTCATGAATCTTACCATTCTAAGTTTAATTATTAATTGGTCCATATATTCTTGTGCTGTTTTTTCATCTAGAAGACCATTTTTCATATCTCTTTCTATATAAATATCTAAGAATGTAGATATTCTACCAATACTCATTGCAGCACCATTTTGTTCTTTTATTGCTCCAAGGTATGCAAAATATGTCCATTGAATTGCTTCTAAAGCATTTTCAGCAGGTCTTGAAATGTCATAACCATATTGATTTGCCATTTCTTTTAGTTTATTTAACGCATTAATTTGTTCTTGTACTTCTTCTATTTTTTTAATTGTTTCTTCATCTAAACAATCTATATTTAAAGAAGCTTTTTGATCCATTTTATCTTGAATTAATAGATCAACACCATATAATGCTACTCTTCTATAATCACCAATTATTCTTCCTCTACCATATGCATCTGGAAGTCCAGTAATAACACCACTTCTTCTTGCTTTTCTTATTTCTGGTGTATATACATCAAAAACTCCTTGATTATGTGTTTTTCTATTTTCTTCGAAAATTCTTTTTACATCTTTATCTATTTCATATCCATATTCTTCTAAAGCTTTTTCTGCAGTTCTTATACCACCATATGGCATTAATGCTCTTTTAAGTGGTTTATCTGTTTGTAAACCAACAACTATTTCTAAATCTTTATCTACGTATCCTGTATCATGAGATGTTATAGATGAAACTATTTTAGTATCTGCATCTAGTACACCACCGTTTTTAGTTTCTTCTTCCATTAATTTAGCTACTTTTTCCCAAAGTTTTGTTGTTTTTTCTGTTGGACCTTCTAAGAAACTATCATCACCTAAATAAGGTGTATAGTTAGTTTGAATAAAGTTTCTAACATCAATTTCTTTAGTCCAAGTAGATTTTTCAAAACCTTCCCAAGCTTTAATTTCTTTGTTAATTTCCATATAATTTCCTCCTTTTAAAATATACCTATTATCTCACCATTTTCATCTATATCTATTTTTTCAGATGCTGGATTTTTAGGTAATCCTGGCATTGTTAATATATTCCCACAATATACTACTATAAATCCTGCTCCACTTGCAAGTGATATATCTGAAATTTTTAATACAAAATCTGTGGGAGCTCCAAGTTTTGTTTTATCATCTGAGAATGAACTTTGCGTTTTAGCAACACATATTGGTAAAAATTCTTTTTCCAGTTTTTGAATTTGTTTTATTTTTTCTTCTGCTTTTTCTGTATATTCAACAGAAGATGCTCTATATATTTCCTTAGCTATAACATTTATTTTTTCTTTTATAGACATATTATTATCATAAATTTTAGTATAATTTGTCTCCTCATCACAAAGTTTTACTACCTCTTTAGCAAGCAAAGTTGCTCCTAAAGATCCTTTGGCATATCCTTCACATACAACAAATTTAACATTATTTTTATTACATATTTCTTTTACATATGAAATTTCTTTTTCAGTATCATTGTAAAATTTATTAAGTGTAACTAATAATGGTACTTTATATTTTTTTAAATTTTCTATATGTCTTTCTAGATTACAAACACCTTTTTTTAGAGCCTCTAAATCCTCAATATTTAAATTTTCCTTCTCTACACCTCCATTATATTTTAAAGCACGAATAGTTGCAACTAAAACTATAGCATTTGGTGTAATTTTTGCTTTTTCACATTTTATATCTAAGAACTTTTCAGCTCCTAAATCTGCTCCAAATCCTGCTTCTGTAATACAATAATCTGCAAGTTTTAAAGAAAGCTTAGTTGCAATAACACTATTACATCCATGCGCTATATTTGCAAATGGTCCTCCATGCATTAAGCAAGGTGTATTTTCTAAAGTTTGTATTAAATTTGGCTTTATGGCATCTTTTAATAAAGCTGTCATTGCTCCATGTACTTTTAAATCTTTTGCATATACTGGTTTATCATCTAGTGTATATGCTACTAACATATTACCAAGTCTTTCTTTTAAATCAAAAATATTTTCTGCTAAGCAAAATATCGCCATTACTTCTGATGCTACTGTAATTTTAAAAGAGTCGTTTCTTTCTACACCATTTGTTACTTTTCCTTGACCTATATTTATGTTTCTTAGCACTCTATCATTCATATCTAACACTCTAGATACTAATATTCTATCTTTATCTATGTTCAACTCATTTCCTTGATATATATGATTATCTAATGCAGCACATAATAAATTATTTGCAGATGTTATTGCGTGAAAATCACCTGTAAAATGTAAATTTATATCCTCCATTGGGCATGCTTGTGCATATCCTCCACCAGTTGCTCCTCCTTTTACTCCAAATACTGGACCTAAAGAAGGTTCTCTAAGTGCTATTATAGCATTTTTGTTTATTTTACTCATAGCTTCTCCAAGAGAAATTGTTACTGTAGTTTTTCCTTCTCCAGCTGGTGTTGGATTTATAGCTGTAACAAGTACAAGTTTTCCATCTTTATTTTCTTTTACTTTTGAAATAAAGTTTGAAGATATTTTAGCTTTATACTTGCCATACATTTCTAAATCTTCTTCATCTATTCCTATATTTTTAGCAACTTCTTTTATATTAAGTAGTTTAGCTTGTTTTGAAATTTCAATATCTTCTAACATTAAATCACTCCTATCTTCTATTTAAAATTCTTGCAAAATTACTAACTTTAGTATAATTAACTTGTGGATTTTTTATTCCTTTCTCTTTATTAAATGCTTTTAATTGTTCTAATGCTATATTAACAAATGTAGATTCTGTTTTTAAATCTAAATTTCCTCCAAAGCATTCTTTAACAACAACATTTTTTGTATATTTTTCTTTAAAATTTTTTTCAAAATATTTTTCTGCTGTTTGTGGATATCCACAAAGAATAAATATACCTTGTAATTTAGAATTTATTTTTTTATTTTTTACTGCTTTTTTAGCATATTTATTTATTCTTCCCATTTTAACATTTGTACCAAGTACAAATTTATCATAAGAATCATAATCTATTTTTTCTTTTTTAGTAAGATCTATTAAATCACATTCTCCTTTTAATTTATTTTGTAAATTTTCAGCACATTTTTTTGTAGTACCAAAATCACTAGCGTAAAGTATTGCTGTTTTCATTTTATCATCTCCAGCTGTATTATATCACAGATTAACAAAAAAAAGATAGAAATTACTCTATCTTTTTAATTTTTTTATTTTTAAATATTATATATGGAAACTAGTATCATCTTCTTCGTTGTCGTTGTTATTAATATCAAAATTATTTATATTTTTACTATTTGAAAAATATAATTTTTCTTCAGATTCTTGTTTATCATAAATTGATTTTTGTGATACTGGATTAGAATTTAATTTATCTTTATTATTTTTATCTGAAGTACTGTTTCTATCCATCTTTGAATCATAATAAACCACTGATAATCCTACTATTATAAGCAAAATTAACATTAATATTTCCATAATCTTCTCCTCCAAAAAACAAATTTGTTTTTATTTTAAATTTTTTATACATATATTATATCACACTTTTACATTATGTCAACAATAAAATCAAAATAATCTAACTTTTATCTTCTTTTATTTTCCCTAAATCCACATCTTTGACAAAGTGGTTCTACAAGTTTTCCCGTCATAAATCCATTATATATTTTTTGTGCTCTTTTACTATTTAATATATCTTCTAAACTTTCTTTAAATATATTTCCTAAAGCTATATCTCCATCGTTATCTAAACAACATGGTACTACTGTACCATCTACTAAAACACCTATTTGACTTCTAAGTCCATAGCAACTACCACATTTAGATATAATTTTATTTTCTAAGCTAGGCCAGACAAATATAGTATCTAAATTTATATATGTTTTTTCTCTAAGTTTTAGATAATTTCCTTTTAAATTTTCTACTATTTTTATTCCATATTCATTTTCTAATTTTTCTATAATACATCTATCTTTTTCTACTTTATTTATTTCTTCTAAATTCCAAAGTCTATATGAAATAATACATTTACTATTTTTATCTATATATTTTGCTGCTTTTATAACTTTATCTACATATTCTTTTTGAGATATATTATTTAATTTATTTTCTTCTATACTATGCATAGATATATTGAGTTGTCTAAGTGCATTAGATTTTACTAATATTTCTTTTTTCTCCTCTAATAAAAAAGCATTTGTTGTTATATTTACATCCAATTTAGCATCTTCACATATTTTTAAAATATCTTCTAAGTCTTTATTTAAAAGAGGTTCTCCTTTTATATGTAAAAATACACTTTCTACACTATCTTTTACTTTTTCTATGACTTCTTTAAATTGTTCTTTTGTCATAAACTTTTTTTCTCTTTTTGTATCTATACAAAAACTGCATTTAAAATTGCATACATTTGTTATTTCTATATATATTCTTTTAAACTTTTTCATAGCTATATATTAACATAACTAAATAAAAAAGGCAACAAAAAAACCTACATTTACATGTAGGTTTACTTGATGGAGGCGCCTATCAGATTCGAACTGATGATCAAGCTTTTGCAGAGCCATGCCTTACCACTTGGCTAAGGCGCCATAAATAAAAAGACGGGAGTTCCCGTCATTAAAATAATTGGAGCGGGAGACGGGATTCGAACCCGCGACGTTCACCTTGGCAAGGTGACGCTCTACCACTGAGCCACTCCCGCAACTTATGGTGCCCAGAGACAGAATCGAACTGCCGACACGAGGATTTTCAGTCCTCTGCTCTACCGACTGAGCTATCTGGGCATTTGTCAAAGAATTATTTGGCGACCCGAATGGGGCTCGAACCCACGACCTCCAGCGTGACAGGCTGGCGTTCTAACCAACTGAACTACCGGGCCAAATAATTAATGGTGGGAACTACAGGGCTCGAACCTGTGACCCCCTGCGGCAGATGCTCTCCCAGCTGAGCTAAGCTCCCGTCACCATTTGACAGTTATTATTATAACAAGTTAATTATGATTTGTCAACACTTTTTTTAATTTTTTTTACTTTTTTTTCACTAGCTTGTTTTTATACAAATCTACTTACAACTTGCTTTCTACGTATTTAAACTTTATCTAATATATTAGTGAACATAATACATATGATTATTTTTTTGCTTATTTTTTCTTTCTCTTCATTATTCATTTTTTAAATTATAAATTCTTGCAAAAATCGCGGTAATATGTTAAAATTTACTTGAGTTTATATTTTGTATAAATGAATCGATATAATATAGGAGGTAGTAACATGATTTATTCACACGAAGTTGAAAACATGTGCGTTGTAGCAAAAGGCGCAAAACACGAACCTGCTCCAATTCCAGAAGAAGGAAAATGGGTACGTTCAAAACAAATTAAAGATATATCAGGTCTTACACATGGTATAGGACACTGTGCACCACAACAAGGAGCTTGTAAATTAACATTAAACGTTAAAGATGGAATTATCCAAGAAGCTTTAGTTGAAACAATTGGATGCTCTGGTATGACTCACTCAGCAGCAATGGCTTCTGAAATTTTACCTGGTAAAACTTTACTTGAAGCTTTAAACACAGACTTAGTTTGTGATGCTATAAACACTGCAATGAGAGAATTATTCTTACAAATTGTATATGGAAGAACACAATCTGCTTTCTCAGAAGGTGGACTACCTGTAGGAGCAGGTCTAGAAGATTTAGGAAAAGGATTAAGAAGCCAAACTGGTACTTGCTATAGTACATTAGTTAAAGGACCTAGATACCTAGAACTTGCAGAAGGATATATTACAGAAGTTGGTTTAGATGAAAACAACGAAACTATAGGTTATAAATTCGTTAACCTTGGAAAAATGATGGAAAACATCAAAAAAGGTATGGAACCAATGGAAGCTATTGAAAAAGCTAGCGGAAAATACGGTAGATTTGACGAAGCTGTTAAAGTAATAGATCCAAGACAAAACTAGGAGGTAAAATATATGGCACTTTTTGAAAGTTATGAAAGAAGAATTAATCAAATAAATGAAGTATTAAACAAATATGGTATCTCTTCTATCGAAGAAGCTAGAGATATTTGTTTAGAAAAAGGAATAAATGTATATGATATCGTTAAAGGTATCCAACCAATATGTTTTGAAAATGCATGTTGGGCTTACACTGTAGGTGCAGCTATTGCAATCAAAAAAGGAAATACAAAAGCTGCAGATGCTGCTGAATCAATCGGAGAAGGATTACAATCATTCTGTATTCCAGGTTCAGTTGCAGATGATAGAAAAGTTGGTCTAGGTCATGGTAACCTTGCAGCAATGCTTTTAAGAGATGAAACTAAATGTTTTGCATTCCTTGCAGGACATGAATCATTTGCTGCTGCAGAAGGAGCAATTGGTATTGCTAGATCTGCTAACAAAGTTAGAAAAGAACCATTAAGAGTTATTTTAAATGGTCTTGGTAAAGATGCAGCTCAAATCATTTCTAGAATCAACGGATTTACTTTTGTTGAAACTGAATTTGATTACTATACTGGTAAATTAAATATCATTTCTAAAACTCCATACTCTAAAGGAGAAAGAGCAAAAGTTAACTGCTATGGAAGTGATGATGTTCGTGAAGGTGTTGCTATCATGCATCACGAAGGTGTTGATGTTTCAATCACTGGTAACTCAACTAACCCAACTAGATTCCAACATCCAGTTGCAGGAACATATAAAAAAGAATGTATTGAACAAGGTAAAAAATACTTCTCAGTTGCTTCAGGTGGTGGTACTGGAAGAACTCTTCACCCAGATAATATGGCAGCAGGTCCTGCTTCATATGGTATGACAGATACTATGGGAAGAATGCATTCAGATGCACAATTTGCAGGTTCTTCATCTGTTCCAGCTCACGTTGAAATGATGGGTCTTATCGGTATGGGTAATAACCCAATGGTAGGTGCTACTGTTTCAGTTGCTGTTGCTATCGAAGAAGCTATGAATAAATAATAAATAATAAATCAAATAAAAAAGCTAGCATTTGCTAGCTTTTTTTATATATCATTCCATTTTATAATATACTTTATCATTATTTTTATTTCAACATTTTTTAGCGTTTGTAAATACTTTAGACATTTATTCTTGTATTTTAAAATTTTCTTTTTAATTTTCTATTTGATTATTTCCAAATTACCGCTTTCATTCCTTGCGTAGCTCCCCATGGTGCACCAGGAATACTTCCTTCTGGTTTATCTATTATTATTTCACTTAAATTTCCAGTAGTTTCAAAAGCATTTTTTCCTATACTTGTAACTGAGCTTGGAATTGTGATTCTTTTTAAATTTTCATTCCAATAGAATGTACTATATCCTATTTTTTCTAATGTATTTGGAAGTATAATTTTTTCTACTTGATAATTAGAAGCACACGCCCAACTTCCTATTTCTTTTACACCATTTCTAATTTTAATAACTTTTTCTCCACCTCCAACTGATCTTATTTTAGTTCCATTATTTTCATATACAATAGTTCCTTCTGCTGTAAAATTAGAGTTTAATGGTGAGATAGTTATTTTTCTTAATTTTGGTGTATTACTTATAAAATCTCCTCCTAGATATTTTAATGTAGATGGTAAATTTACTTCTTCTAAATTAATACAATGTGCAAAAGATGCTCCTTCTATTGTTATAACACCTTTATTTTTTGACTCTTTAAATGTTACTTTTTTTAAATTATCCATCCAACTAAATGCTCCCCAATCTAATTTTTCTACCGTATCTGGTATTTCTATTTCTGTAATTCCTATATCAGATGTGAAAGCTGATTTTCCAATTATCTTTACTTTATTCAAATTAATTTTTTTTAATTTTTGACACCTACTAAATGCACCTTTATCTATTATCTCAACATTATCTGGTACTATATATTCTGTATTAACATCTGCTGCTGTCACAATTTTGCTTTCATTCTTTGTTAATATTACACCACTATCTGCTTTAAAATAATTACTTTCTGGTGCAACAGTTAAATTTGTTAAGTTATTACAACCTTCTAATACACTTTTTTCTATAATTTCTACACTTGCTGGTATATTTAAACTAATTAAATTTTTACAATCTATAAATGCATTTTCTGCAATTTTTGTTACTGTATTTGGTATATCTAAATTTGTAATACTTTGTGCTGCAAATACAAGTTCTGTTTTACTTTTATTATATAATACATTGTTTTCAGCTACATAATATGGATTTTCACTTGATACCGTAAAACTTTCTATTGGACAATATCTTATTATACCAGTATCTATTTTTGCTTTACTTCCAACATGTAAATTTTTTAACGTATATGTCCATCCAAAAGCCATTTTTCCTATTTTTTCTACACTATCTGGTAATGTTACATTTACTAACTGCGTACTATCAAAAGCTTGTGAATCAATTATTTTTACATTTTCTTTTAAATTAAGTTCTTTTATTGGTGTTCTTCTAAAAGCTTGTGCTTCTATTATTTGTAACATATCATTAAATACTACTTTTCCTAATTTGCTATCTTCTTCGAATGCTGCCATACCAAGTGTTTTTAAATTTTTAGGTAAAACTATTTCCATTAAATTAATACATTTATTAAATGCATATTTTCCTATTCTTTCTACTGTATCTGGCATTACTACATCTGTAAGATTAGTACAATTTCTAAAACAATTATCTGGAATTTCTGTTATTCCATTTGGAAGTACTACTGAGTTTAAATCCTTACATCCTGCAAATGCTCCTGGATTTATTCTTTTAACCTTTTCTGGTATTATTAAAGTGCCTGTATTTACATAGTCTGCTGATACTCCAACTAATGTATCTCCTTCTATTATCACAGTTCCTGTTACTATTCCTGTGTAATGCATTCCAAGCTCTCTTAACCATTCTACTTCTTTTTTATTTGGTGTTCTATATATTAACATTCCTTGCACTACTTCTAATTGGTTTTTGTATTTACTATCTTTTAGTGATGGAATTATATCATATATAGTATTTCCAGATGTTTGTGTTTTTGTATTAAAGATTAGTTTACTTTTATCTGCATGCACACTTTCTTTTATAAACTCTCCATTTTGTGCCTGTTCATTTACAAAAAACATTTCTAGTTCTTCTCCAAAAGATACCATATTTTGTTTAAAC
>RCNI01001285.1_pt1 | contig 13763 bp, 11 predicted proteins | sample 2041151 | NCBI WGS metagenome assembly RCNI01 (sample SAMN09708214, study PRJNA481090) | feces metagenome | isolation source: feces | place: Antarctica: Albino Rookery | reverse complement strand
ACATTTAAAAGAACTACAAAAAAGTAAATAACAAAATATAAAATTAATAATTTATATGGAAATTTTACATGAGAATTTTTCACACAAAAAACACCTCCAATATTTTTTCTTTACACTTAATAATACTCTATCTTGCCATATTTTTCAACAAAAAATATATACCAGGCTCCCTTTTTATGAAAATTTATGATACAATAAAGATAAAGAACTTAAGAAAGGAGCCTTATTATGGTTTTTGATAAGAATGATTTTGATTTATATAAATTAAAAGTAGACAACTATTTGAATCATCCTGAAAAATATAATTTAAACTCATTAGTTGAAGATATAAAAGGTGCTGGATTCACAGGAAAAATCAGTCAATCTGAATGCGAATATCTAATTAATATTCTTCCTATCGAAACAGATAAAGATTTTGACGCTGATGATTGCTTCCCTGAAGAAAAAGGAACCAAAAATCATTTCAGTTTTGATGACATGGATATGTTTGCTGGAATAAGAACTCATGAAAAAGATGAGTTGGATGATTTTGAAGAAGAGGATGACGATGAGCCTCAATTTGGATTCTTAAATTTTTAAAATACACCTTGCTCAGAAGGACAACTGAGCAAGGATTTTTTATTTGCAAAAAATATGGAATGTGATATAATTAATTTATATAATCAAGAAAGGAGCGGCAAAATTTTTAAATGAATAGAAATAAAAACAAAGCCTTTAAACTTTTATCTATTTTTATTTTTCTTTTAATTGCTATTTGTGGAATTGTTCTTACAATAAACTTCATAAAACCACCCCCTTATGAGGAGGAATCAACTATGGTAACAGAACCTATTAGTGAAAAACCACAAAAAGATGGAAATGAAGAGCAAAAGGGAAATAGTAGTGGAAACTTAGTTCAACATAATTATGGTTCTGATAAATTTGGACTTGTTGCAAGTAACAACAAAGATATTTTTAAGTACCAAATCAAGAATAAGACACCTTGTTTAACCAGGACTAATATAAAAACAGAAGAAGAAGACATTATTCTTACAGGCTATCCTGTTAAGAGTTTAAATCTGATAAAGAATAAACTTTATATGATTTTAGAGCAAATTGAAGATAATAAAACTTATCAAGTTATTGCTTATATGGATATTACGAATAATAGTATTACTCCTATCAACACAACAAAAGCTACTGAAATCTATTCTTTTGTTTCTGATGGGGAAAATTTGTACTACACAATTAAAAATGATAATGCTATTTATAAAGCAGATAAAGATTATGCTATTACAAAAATTGGATACTCTAATTCAAAAGGAGATACCCCATTTCTATTCGGTATTAAAGAAGGTAAACTCTATTATGTTAATGGTATAGAGATGTGTACTATTGGTATTCAAACAAATCAGATAGAGGTTATTTCTTATCAGTACTGCTCAATTGAACAGTATCCTATGCTTACAAATTCTGGAATTATTAGTTTTTATAATCTAGCTCACTCTCAAATTGATTTAATTGGTTTTGATGGAATTTATTTAAAAACTCTTGTTTCAGAAGATATTAAAACATATCCTCACGGAATTGATTCTATTAATTTTTCTTCTGGATATCTCTTCTTTAAAGCAAATGAATCCATTTTTTACCTAGATAAAGAAGGAAATACTCAGGAATTGAAAGATATCGATTCTGGAACCGAAAACATCTTTTTGACTGATGAATACATTGTTTTTGAGAAAACAAAGAACAACACAGCCCTTTTTTCTAAAATCATATGGCTTTTATCTGCTTAATAAGGTATAATATCAAATAGGAATTGCAACAAAAAACAAGAAAGGAGGTACTACTTTCTTATTTTGATAAGAAAGTAGTCAATCATTTTTATGAAAAATAAACAATTATTAACCCTAACTTTAGCTGGTTTAATGGTTGCCTCTCAAACATCCCCAATTCTGGCAACTACAGTTCCTGAAACAACTGAAAATGTTCCTGTTGTAACAACAGAACCTCAGAAGGAAACTGGAGAAATTAAGCTCGTTGTAAAGGATACAAAGGGAAATTCCGTAAAGGATTTAGAATTCAAAATTCTTGATTCTGCTGGAAATCAATTACAATTTATCAATACTAATAATAACTATGAATTTGAATCTAGTGGTTTCTACAAGACTGTTAAAACTGATGAGAATGGAGTTGTAAATATTTCCAACCTTGCAGATGGCAGCTATTCTGTTATCTATACAGGCTCTAATTATAAGTACATTACAACTGCTGATTCAACTGTTTATGTCTCTGGAAATTCTCTTACAACCAATATTCAGGTAAGAGAAAATAACGGTTCTCTTGTATTTACTTTTGCAGGAGAAGATGGCACTGCAGTTAAAAATGCTAAGTTTGTTATTAAGAATAGTGAAGGTAAGAACCTTTCATTCTCTTCTAGTAATGGTGTTTATACTTATGCTGAAAACGGATCTGAAGCTATTGAAACAAACGTAGCAGGTAAAATTACTATTGAAGGATTACCTGTTGGAACTTATACTTTGGTTCAGACAGAATCTCCTATTGAGTACAATGGCCCTATGATTACCAAAGACTTCTCTATTACTCTTGAATCAGAAACAAAGATTTCTGCTACAAGCTTAAAGCAGTATGGAAGTGCAAGCCTTGTAGTAATCGATTCTATAAATTCTGATTCTCTAAGCGGATCTGAATTTGAAGTTAAAGATACAAATGGCACAAGTCTAAACTTTGAGTATTTTAATGGTGAATATACTTTCACTAGAAATGGTGGGTCAACAATTATTAAAACAAGCAATAACGGTTCTGCCCTGTTAAAAGATCTTCCTACTGGAACTTATACTTTGGTAGAGACCAAGACTCCCAACAATTATGATAAGTCTGCAGATAAGAGTTTTACTATTGAAAAGAACATCACTACAAAGGTTTCTGTTACAAATGTAAAATCTATGGGTAACATTGAAATTACAGTTACAGATGATAAAACTTCTGAGGGAGTTCAAGACTATACTTTTAAGATAACAGATAACGAAGACAATGAAGTAAAATTTACTAAAGAATCAGATGGAGTTTATACTGTTGGCGGTAATGAAACAGTAGTTACTACAGATGTTAACGGAAAAATCTTGATTAAGAATCTACTTAAAGGTTCTTACAAAATTAAACAGGATGCTGCTTCCAATGGATACTTAAAGGATAATACAGTATTTACAGCAGAAGTAACATCTCAAATTACGTCCCCTGTCAGTGTTATAGCTTCTAAAACTAATGTTGCTATTAACATTATGAATGCGGATAATGAAGGTATTGCTAATATTCCTGTAAAGATTATCGATAGCTCTAATAAAATTGTTCTTGAAGCTTCTACTAATGAAACAGGCAAGGTTTTAATTCCTGGATTGTCTAAAGGATCTTATTCTTATATGCTGGGTGAAGTACCTTCTCCCTATATGAATAAGGAGTATAAGGGAGCATTCACTATTAACGAGAAAGGCGAAGTTGAGAACTTGCAGGAAGTCCTAGTTGAGTTTAACAAGATTGAGATTTCTGCTAATATAGAAGGATGCAAGTTCCAGCTTGTTAATAAAGCAGATGCTAATGAAAAATATCTTGCAGAAACAGACGTTTCTGGAAAGGCTATTTTTGATAAACTTCCTGATGGTACTTATGTGTTAACTCAAACAGAAGCTCCTGAAGGATTAAAAGTTTCTGATAAAGAAACCGAAATTGTTATAGATAGAACAACAAAAGAAAGCTTCAATTTTGACGTAAAGAATGATGATATTGAAGAAACTATCCCAGGAATAGCAGATAAGGAGAATACTGAATCTCATAAGAGCAGAAATATTATCATTTTGGTTGTTTCCATGATTGCTATGATTGTTGGTGCTGTCGCTTATGCTCTTGTTAAAACTAAGAATGAAGAGACAAAAGCTAATAAAAATACTAAACCTGAATCTGAAAAGCCTGAGACTCTAAAATTCACAGAGGAAATAGTTGAAGGAGAGCAGGAAGAAGTTGATGAGAAAGTAAATACAGTTGCAGAACGTCCTGATGTTGATGATGTAACTGAAGATCCTTATGAACAAGAAGAAAAGAATAATGAAGTTTATAAAGATGTTGAAGATAGAAAGCCACAGGTCGAAGACTTGGAGAATAATCCTTATGATGAATCAGACACTATAAATACTGATAAAAAGCTTGAAGAAACAACAGAAAATATTGAAGAATCAATAACTCTTGAAGAAGCAATGGTCGAAGAAGCAGCTGAAGAAATTGTCGAAAATTCCTATAATGCTGAAGAAAAAACTGAAACTTCTGAAACTGTTGATAAGAGAATAACAAAGGAAACAAAAGATTCGTAAGCCAAGAAAGAAAATACAGGAAATAATAAATTTTAATTTTGGTACAATGAGAAGTGTTAATTCTGAAAAGGATCTTTCTTCAGTCTGTAAAAACAGATAATTTATCCTCATTTTTTTTGTAAAACATATTTTAAACAAATACAATTTAACAAAAAATGATGCCGCTAATCTAAAACACATTCTTAAAAAAAGAATTATCAATAGGTTGTTGTAGACAACACAGATAAGAAAAAGGGGAATAAGTTTTTCCCCTTTTTCTTTTATATTTATTGATTTTATAACTCTTATTAGTATATAATAAAACTATGCGTATGAAGTATTTCAAAGCATAACACTCTATAGAGCAATTTGAAATAAAAGAAAGGAGGTAAACAGCTTAATAGCTGTTATCTTTAAGATGAACAAATTAAACAAAAAAACAGCATTGATATTAGGATGTACATCCGTTGGAGTAATTTGTTTACTTGGAGGCTCCCTTGCTTATCTTAATGCAAAGAAAGACGTTAAGTTAGAAATGCATACTGGTAACGTAGGAATCGACAATGTTGAAATTACTTATCCTCAAAAAGCTGAAAACTCTTCTAATGAACTTAATGACCTTAACGTAGATAAAGATGGAAACTTAATCAACTTGAATCCTGGTGATATTGTTCCTATTGAATTTACTGTAAATAATAATGGTAATAAGTCCATTCTTGAAAGATCTTATGTATATATAATTTTCAATAATAAGTCTTCTGATGACAAAGGAAATGTAAACCATGCCTCTGGTGATAACTATGGCAAATACAGCAATTTTATTGATATGATTTCCGTTACTCACGCAGACAAAAATCATACAGCCATTGATGTAACTAAGGGTACTTATAAGGATGAAAATGGTAATACATATAAAGCTTTAAGATTTTCCTGCCCTGATAGTAATTCTATCCTGGATGGTGTAGGTAATAATGCAGAACAAGAAGCAGGTTCTTTGGGCACATCTGCAACTCATAAATTCAATATTAACTTTGGTATAAGAGCAAACGTTCATACTCAACAGCAGTCAATGCAAATCAAAGTATTTACAAAAGCAATTCAGTATCGAAACTCTGCTGATCAAGACCTTGAAGAATTACTCAATGATTCTTCATTCTTCACAGCAGATAAAAACTAAGGTTAGAAAGGAGGAAACAGGAGATTTTTTCCTGTTAAAGCAAATATGAAAAAACAATATAAAATTGCAGCTGTAGCAGCAACTCTTGGTCTTTCCTTGGCTGCTATCGGTATTGGTGGTTTGGCTTACCTGCATGATGGTAAGGATTCTGTAAAAACCACAACAACTGGTTCTGTTAATATTGAACTGGTTGAGATTTTCGACAAGAACGCTGGTGAAGAAGGAACAACACAGGATCACAAGACTTTCTGGGGTGTAGCTACTGGAACAAAGAAGTCCCTAGCTCGTGCTTCTATTTTCTGTTCTGTCGAAACTTATAACGAGGACACAAAACAGTGGGAAGTTAATGGACTAGTTCCTTCTAATGCAGTTCTATATAACATTGATTCTACTGGATGGAAGTATAATGCCAATGATGAGTATTACTACTATGCAAAGGTTCTTGATCCTAATACTAAGCAGTCTTCTACAAGCGAAAATGCATTCGACAGTACAGATCCTGGCATGACAAGCCAAATCAAACTCACAAATGTCCATATCGATCCTGCTTATGACCAAGATTTATTAGATACAAAGACTCGCATCAACATGATGGTTACAATGGAAACTTGTCAGGCAACTCATGGCGCTTATCATTTAAGTTGGGGAGACATCCCTGCTGAATTCCTGCCTACGGGAGTATATATGTCCCAAGAAGAGTTTGACAAACAGAAATAAAATAACAAAAAAAGAGCCGTTGGATTTATCCAACGACTCTATTTTTTTATGCCTTAACAGCTGCAGTTTTCTTCACAGGATGACGAACGACTACTCTCATACCGCTCTTTTCAGCGTATACCAGAGAGCACTTACCTCCATCTTTGAGCTCACCAAACAGCATCTGTTCCAAGAACAGAGGCTTCAGCTTCTCAACGACACGAGCGATTTCACGAGCGCCATACTCTTCTGTATAGCCATCTTCGGCAACCTTCTCAATGACATCGTCACCATAACGCATGATAACGCCCTTTGCTGCCAGCTTCTCTTTCAAAATATTCAACTCCTTATTGGCAATGAGCTTAGCCATATCCTTGGTCATTGCGTTAAACACAATAATCTTGGACAGACGGTTACGGAATTCAGGAGAGAAGGTCTTTTCAACCTCTTCCATAATCTTTCCGTCACTTTTACCAGGAACAAATCCCAGACCAGTCTTGGCAGCCTTTGTAGCACCTGCATTAGAAGTCATAATGATGACACAATTGCGGAAATCAGCCTTTCGACCCTTGTTATCTGTCAAAGTGCCATAGTCCAAGACCTGCAAAAGGATATTGAATACATCAGGATGAGCCTTCTCAATCTCATCAAACAGCAGTACACAGGAAGGATTCTTACGGACTGCATCAGTCAGAGCACCAGCTTCCTCATAGCCAACATAACCAGCAGGAGCACCAATTAACTTGGAAACAGTATGTTTCTCCATGTACTCAGACATATCAAAACGAACCAGCTCAACGCCCATGTTCTTAGCAAGAACCTTTGCCTCCTCAGTCTTACCTACACCAGTAGGGCCGACAAACAGGAAAGAAGCGATAGGTTTAGTCTCATCAGAGAGACCTGCACGAGACAGCTTTACAGCCATAGAAACAGACTCGGCTGCTTCATCCTGACCAAAAACCTCAGATTTCAAATCGCTTTCCAGCGTCTTCAAACGAGAAATCTCATCATCTGCAATGGTCTTCAGCGGAATTTTGCAAATCTTGCTGATAACCTTTTCAATGTCCTGAACAGAAACCTCAGCACCTGCTTTACCCTCACAAGCAAAAGCAGCACCTGCTTCATCAATAACATCGATAGCCTTGTCAGGCAAGAATCGATCGTGAACATGTTTAATAGACAGATCCACAGCGGCCTCAATTGCATCCTCACAATAAGTAACTCCGTGGAACTCCTCGTAATATGTGCTGATACCCTTCAGAATTTCAACAGCTTCATCACGAGAAGGCTCATCAACAACGATTGGCTGAAAACGACGAGCAAGAGCCTTATCCTTCTCCATGTACTTCTGGTACTCGTCACGGGTTGTTGCTCCGATGAACTTAATCTTTCCCGAAGTCAGATAAGGCTTCAACAGATTGCTAGCATCCATACTGCCCTCTGAAGCACCTGCGCCAACGATAGTATGAATTTCATCAATATAGAGAATAGGATTTTCATCCTTCTCAATACCTTTCAGAACGCTCTTCAACCGATCCTCAAACTCTCCACGATACTTGGAACCAGCGATTGCGCCGCCGAGATCCAACTCATAAACAGTAGCATTCTTCAGATGCTCAGGAACTGAACCCTCATTGATACGCTTAGCAAGACCAAGAGTAATAGCGGTCTTACCAACACCAGGCTCACCGACATGAACAGGGTTGTTCTTCGTCTTTCGACTCAGAATCTGGCATGTACGATTAATTTCATAATCACGACCGACCAGAGGTTCCTTTATGCTCTTAACCTCCTCAGAGAGGTTACGGCAGTACTGCTTCCAGGAATCCTTTTTCTTAGGAGCAGGACCAAATCCTCCCATTCCCATAATGAAAGGATCTTCAACCTCATCTTCATCATCCAGATCTTCCTCATCTTCATGAGCATACTCGTTGACAATGTGAGTGAAGTTCCCAAGCAGATATACAGGATAGCACTCAGGAAGATTATTGATGCTGTTAAGCAGGTGAACCATGCTAACTTCATCACGGCCACTGGCCAAAGCCATAGCGACAGCCATAGCTACAGTGACAGAGAAAGACTCTGCCTCGATGGGATTTGTACCAGATTCCAGCTCGTCAATCTCAATATTATCTTTCAGATAATAGTCGATCTGATCAGCGAACTCCTTGACATCTACCTTGTAATCTGACAAAATACCTGTAAAGGTTTCGTCTTCAAGCAGAGCAAGAAAAATGTGCTCAACAGTTACAAACTCGCTTTCTCTCTCAGCAGCGATCTTCTTTGCGGCAACAATGATTGCCTCAACTTCCTTATTTAATCTCATAATTTCCTTTCCTCCTTAAGCCTCTTTGATTTTAAACTTTAACGGAAAACCAGCATCTTCCGCTACTGCTTCAGCAATATGAACCCTCGTGGATGCAACATCTCGAATGTAGACACCAACTAGCGCCTTGCCAGTATTGTGAGCATGCTGCATGATAGACATAGCCTCGGTTTTGTTCTTCTTGAAGATCTCGGAGAGAACCTCCTCAACAAAATCCATAGGACTCACATCATCATTCAGTACATACACCTCGTACTGCTTAGGCAATTTGGTGCGAACATCTACGTCGCTTTCAATTCCAAACTGTTTCATATATTTTACCTCCTATCCATTTTCTCTAAAGTTATTTTAACTTTGAATATCTTTATTATATCTTATCTGAAAGAAAAACTCAAGCAAACAAAAAAGAAAAAAGTTAAAATTTTTTAACATTATCATAAGAATAATTGTTGAAAATATCAATACTTTATGGTAAAATAAAATAAACAACAATGAAAAAATAAAATGAAAGGAGAATTTCTCATGAAAAAAGAACTCGGCCAAGTCTTTACTCCTTCTTATATAGTTGAAAAAATGCTGGATATGTTGGACTACACAGGAGAAAATATCTTAAATAAAAAAATTTTAGAACCATCTTTTGGTGATGGTGCTTTTATGCTCGCTATTGTCCAGCGTATTTTAAACTATGCAACATGGAAAAACTTTAATAATGAAGAAATTATCAATATTTTAGATAATATCTATGGAGTTGAATTAGATAAAAAATATTATGATATTACAATTGATAAGCTCAATTCTCTATTAAAAAAATATAAAATTCATTATGACTGGAAAAATCTCAAAAACGAAAATACTCTTACCTATAAACCTGATGTTGATTTTGATTTAATTGTAGCTAATCCTCCATATATTAAAATCAAAACTCTGAATGAATTTACAAGGAATATTATCAATAAGAACTATAAATTTGGAGAAGGAAATACAGATCTTTATGTTATCTTTTTTGAATTGTGTATCAATATGATGAAAAAAGACGGAAAAATGTGTTTTATTACACCTAATTCATATTTCAGAAATACTTCCCAAAAAGAATTCAGAAAATATCTTACAAAACATAATCTAATTTCAACTATTATTGATTATGGAAACATTCCCGTCTTTGAAAATTTTGGAACTTATACTGCAATTACATTTTTTGATTTCAATAAAAGTTCTAATTTAACTACATATACTTTAATGAAATCAGAAAAAAACCCAGAATATACAACTTCAATAAATCTTTCTGATTTTAAAAATAATTACTGGAATTTTTCAAGCCCATCAGATGCTGCTTTTTTGAAAAAGATTGAAAAAAGAAGCATTAAGTTGAAAGATTTGTGTGAAATTCAACATGGAATTACAACAAATGCAGATTCTACTTATGTTATAAACAAAGATAATCTTTCTGATTTTGAAGAAGAAATATTAAGGCCAGTAGTTAAAGGCTCAACTCTAAAAACTGGAAATAAAATTATTTTCCCTTATTTATGGAATGAAAAACTTAATAAGTATATTCCTTTTTCTGAAGAAGAACTTAAAAAATACCCCAAAACTTATCAGTACCTATTAGACCACAAAGAAATTCTTAATTCCCGAAACATGGAAAAAAATCTCCAATGGTTTCAATATGCAAGAAGCCAAGGTATTAATAATACAAATAACAAGAAAATAGCTTTAAAGCATATCCTCTCAGATAAAGAAGAAACCTGTGATTTTAAAGAGTTAGATGAAAAAACTTTGGTTTATTCAGGAATTTACATCATTGTAAAAGATGGATATTACGAAAAAGTAAAAGAAGTTCTATCAAGTAAAGAATTTCATCAGTATTTGATGTTAGTTGGAAAGAATATGGCAGGAGGTTATAGGCATGTAAGTGCAAAACTTGTTAAGGAATTTGGAATACTAACAGATAAACAAGACAACTGAAAGGCTTCTAAACCGCTGCATCTTACGCCTAAGAGGAGATTTAAAATTTTTAGATTAACTCTTTTCACAATAATAAAAATCATTAAAAATGCCGCAAAACAGCGAACAGACGATAATTGTTTTTATAAAAACAAATGGAAATTATAACATTTTTCTTGATTTTATAGCCTATATGTGCTATAATATAAAAAGAAACAAAAAGGAAGGAGAAAATTATGAGTCATTATTCAGTTTTAATTGCAACAAAAGAAAAACCTACAGAGGAAATGATTGCCTCTATTCTTGATCCTTATGATGAAAACAAGGAAGTTCCTGCTTATATAGCAAACACAAAAGAAGAGCTAATTAAGAATTTCATTCAAGACACAATAGAAAGAATGGAAAGTTATAAAAAGAATCCTCAAAGTGTTTCTCAAGAATACTATGATGAGATTCTCTCAAAAGCTATCCGTTATACAAATGAAAATGATAAAGAAGCTATCTATAAGATGGCTACAAGATTCTATGAGCCTTGGGAGCTTGATGAAGAAGGAAATCGGATTTCAACTTATAACCCGAAAAGCAAATGGGACTGGTGGGTTATTGGTGGTCGTTTTGATGGTGCTTTTCCTCATAATGTTATGAAAGCATCTGATCTGAAATCAATTGAATTTTCTGAAATTGAGAATTTAGAAGAAAAATATCCAAAAGAATATGAACGTTACCAACGTTTGATTACAGGTAAAGAAAATACTTTCTATCGTTTAGAATATCTACAAGAAAGATATCCTACGTTTGAAGCATATCTTTACTCTACAAAAAATCCTGTTTCTTATGCCTTTGTTGATTTAGAAGGAAACTGGCATGAACCTGGTGAAATGCTTATGTTTGGCTGTTCCACATCAAGTCCAGAAGATTCATCTAACTGGGATCGTGATTTCTACAAAAATTTTATAAATCCTCTTCCTGATAATGCATGGATTACACTTATTGATTGCCATATTTAATCATGTAAGCCTCTGCTCTTTTCAGAGGCTTATATTTTTGGTATAATTTTAATATAAAGTAAAACGATATTTTCAGTAATTGTTTTGCTTATTTTAGAGAAAGGAGATATTTTTTATGAATATCAAAGAAACGTTAAAACATCCTGAGTATGATTTTCTTCGAACAGAAGAACGACTCAAAGACAACATTTTACTGCTTACTTATGGAGGCAGTATTTCCTATGGCACAAACGGACCACAATCTGATATCGACATTCGAGGTATTATGGCTCCTTCTAAGGAAGACATCCTAGGCTGCGGATTTCTGCGAAAAGCTCAGGAAGACAACCCTAATTTGATTTGGGGTCCAGCAGGATTTGAACAGTATAATGACAAAAATACCGATACTATCATTTACTGCTTGGACAAAATTATTGAGCTTCTTTACAAGTGCAACCCGAATACTATCGAAATTCTCGGCTGTCGGCCCGAAGATTATGCTATGGTTTCTGAGGCAGGCCAACTGCTTTTGGACAACCGTAGTATCTTCCTTTCCAAGATGGCTTATGATTCTTTTTCGGGTTATGCCCGCCAGCAATTCTATCGCCTAAAGAATGCTCTGGCAAGAGATACTATGTCTCTAACAGAAAAACAATTCTACATGATTGATGTTGTTGAACGTACATTCAATCATCTGGAACAAGCCTATCCTTCTTTTAATCGAGACATGGTAAAATTCATTGTCTCTGATACAGAAGGCAACCCTGTGACTATTAATAACGAAATCGTGAGTCTTGATGATATTGTCTTTAAATATAAAGGCAAAATTATGTGTGCTTGCGAAGCATTCAATCATGAGTTGGACCTGAATAATACCGTTCTGAAAGTTCAACTAAACATGGATACTCCTTTGGAGTTAAAAGATTTCTCTGGTGTTTACAATGAAATTTCTGCAATTACCAAAGATTTTACTTCCCATGTAGGTCACAGGAACAAAAAGAAAGACGAGTATCATCTTCATAAGCATGCTATGCATCTTATTCGTCTTTATCTTATGTGCTTTGACATCTTTGAGAAAAAAGAAATCATCACTTACCGAGGTGAAGATCTTGACCTTTTGATGAAAATCAAAAATGGCTACTATATGCAGCCAAACGGGAACTATCGCCCTGAGTTCTATCAAATGGTTGATGACTTTGATAAGAAGCTGAAAAAACTCTACGAGGCTTCTGATCTGCCTGACAGACCTGATCCTAAAGCTGTTGAAGACTTGGTTATCAAAATCAAGCAGACGTTCATTTAAAGGAGGAATTACGCTATGAAAAATGACACTTTGGCAAGATTCGTAAAGGATCAGAAATTACCAATCAACATTTTCTCTGAACCGTACTTTTCTTATTTTATCGAACTGTACGACAAGGATTATCACTCTAAGGAAGCTTACCAAATGCTTCAGGATACAATTACTCAATTTAAAAGCGAAGAAGCTTTCCTCGCTGAGTATTACCGCATCAGAGATGCAGTTATTTCATCTATGAAAGACAGTCCTGAATATAAGCAATTCTTGGAAATGGATTGTAAGGACTATATGTTTAAAGATCCTGGACTTTCTACACTTTACAGAAATGATGTCTACAAGGAGCCTTGCGTTGGACAGTACTTTATTTCTATTGACTTAAAGGCTGCAAATTTCCAAATGTTTCGCAAATTTAATCCTGCATTGATTCAGAACGCAAAAACTTATGATGAATTTATCTCTTATTTTACTGATATGGAATACTTTAAAAAATCCAAATATACTCGTCAAGTTATCTTCGGTAACCTTAATCCTAAGCGTCAGACGACGATGGAAAAGTATTATACCTATCAGATTCTGAAATGGCTTTTGAATGATGTCCATCTGCCTGAATCTCGTGTTGCTGTCTTTACCCATGATGAAATCATTCTGACAGCAGAGGGATTCATCTCTAAAGAAGAGATGGAAAAGTGCAAATCGAAAATCAAGGAAATTTTAGATCTTGATGTTTCTGTCGAAAGTTTTCATCTTGCTGCAGTTGAAGAGGCGTTTGTGAAGGAAAAAAGCGACGGGACTGTTGCTTTTAAAAATGCTTCTGGCGTAAGATTCCCTCAGATTTACAAGGCATATTACAATATGCCTATCAATGAAAATGATAAAGTTTTCTTCTATGAGGGAAGACTTGCTAAATTTATCTAAAAAGAAAGAGCACCAATTAATTTTGGTGCTCTTTTTATCAAAAAAATAAATTAAATTATATATAAAAATAAAAAGAGCA
>RCNI01001283.1_pt1 | contig 13781 bp, 14 predicted proteins | sample 2041151 | NCBI WGS metagenome assembly RCNI01 (sample SAMN09708214, study PRJNA481090) | feces metagenome | isolation source: feces | place: Antarctica: Albino Rookery | reverse complement strand
AAAGCTCTTTGGGGCATACTTCAAAAAATATGCGAGATACTGTGCTTGAACAATATCTCGCAAAAATGGGCTTTTTAAGGGACGACTAACTATATGAAAAAACAAATTGCATGTTTATCTGCTGCACTCCTGCTTTTGTCAGGCTGCAGCGTTGTCCCCGTTACCGGAAGACAGCAATTGTCACTTGTTTCAGACAGCGAAGTATTGTCTTCCAGTTTGACTCAGTACAATTCCTACATCCATTCAGCACAGAAATCCTCCTCCGTATCACAAACCAATATGGTCAAGCGTGTAGGACAAAGGATAGCACAGGCTACAGAAAGATACCTGCGTGAGAACGGATTAAGCCACGAAATCGCCAATTTCAAATGGGAATTCAACCTGATAAAAGACAATCAAGTCAATGCTTTCTGTATGCCAGGAGGAAAGATTGTAGTATATGAAGGGCTGATGAAGCTGGTCAATTCGGATGATGAATTGGCAGTAGTAGTAGGCCATGAAGTAGCCCACGCTGTAGCCAAACACAGCAACGAACGCATGAGCCAACAGCTGATAGCTCAATACGGCGCTCAAATCCTCAGTGCAAGCCTGTCAACTAAAAGTGCCGGCATACAGCATCTGGCAAACAACGTATACGGTATCGGAGCCCAATACGGTTTGATGCTTCCTTTCTCACGAAAGCATGAATCTGAAGCCGATTACATGGGATTGATATTCATGACGATGGCAGGATACAACCCTGACGTAGCGGTCAATTTCTGGAAGAAGATGTCCGCCAGTTCAAGCGGGAAAGTTCCTGAAATCATGAGTACCCACCCGAGTGATGCTACACGCATTGCAGACATCAAAAAAGCATTGCCATCCATCAAAGCAAAATATCGGAGATAATAAAAACGAATAATGCCATTAAGTCTATTCTTTTACAGAATAACTTAATGGCATTTTGTTATAGTCATATAGCCATAAAAAAAATCTCTGGAAGTTCACACTCACAGAGATTCTTACTTTACAGTTTGTACACCCTTAGGGATTCGAACCCTAGACCCACTGATTAAGAGTCAGTTGCTCTACCAACTGAGCTAAGAGTGCGGCCACTATAAATTGTCAAATTTCCCGAATAAGTACACCCTTAGGGATTCGAACCCTAGACCCACTGATTAAGAGTCAGTTGCTCTACCAACTGAGCTAAGAGTGCTTCTTTTTTCGTTTGCGGTTGCAAAGATAGGACGTTTATTTGAGTTTGCCAAACAAATTCAAGAATAATTTTATATTATTTTTTATCTTTCTTTTCCTTCATTCACTATCTTTCAGTGTTTCAATCATATAGCAAAATAAGTTTTTTACTCTTTTTCTTGAGAAAGGTGTATGTTTCTCAAGAAAAAAGGCTCAAAGTCTTTCCTCAAACAGTTCCAGCAAGTTTTTTTCCAGACATTTTACTACCTCCGTCTCATCCAATTCATGCCCCAGCTCTTGTTTGAGCGAGGTCACTCCTTTATCTACAAACCCACAGGGATTGATGTAGCTGAAGTAGAGCAAATCAGTGTTTACATTCAACGCCAAGCCATGCATCGTAACAAAATGGCTGCAACGCACCCCCATGGCACAGATTTTCCGTTCCTTGGGTGTTCCAACGTCCAGCCAAACTCCCGTTGCCCCCGAAACCCGTCCAGCTTTGACACCATAAGAGCCACACGTACGAATCACGGCTTCTTCAAGCAAATGAAGGTATTCCTTCAACCCCAAGTGATAGTCCTGCAAATTAAGGATCGGATAACAAACAATCTGCCCCGGACCATGATAAGTGATGTCCCCACCCCTATCGATGTGAAACAATTCAGCACCCACACGTTTCAGCTGCTCCTCATTCAGCAGCATATTCTTTTCCTTTCCATGTCTGCCCAAAGTATATACATGAGGATGCGTACAAAAGATGAGCCGGTTTGTATACGCCTTATTTTCCTGAAGCGAAGCAATCAGCGATTCAAAGCAACGGGTCTGCCGATTCCAAGCCTCACCATAAGATATTTCACCCCAATATTCAATTTCCATAGTTTATCATTTAAAGTATACTCACAAATAAAAAGATTATTCTTGATAAAACCGAAAGAAAACCTGCCTTTTTAAGGAATCCTGCCAACGAATGCAATCTTCTTTAACAAATAGAAATAAAGAAGTCCTTTTTTTTACAAAAAAATTCAAGAAGAAGTTATACATTTGTAGTAATTAAATGAGAGATTTCAACTTGACACACTAACTCGTTTTCATAATGACAACAAAAGGCCTTTTACTAACATTTTTGGTGTGCTGTACACTTGCCGGTATCTCCTTGCAAGGATGTACAGAAAGGAAAGCAACGCCCAAAGGAGAAATCTGCGAGATAAAAGCCGACACTTCCATCTTTCTGAAGGAAGGCGACAAACAGTCTCCAACTTGCGACGTAAAGATTCAGTTCAAGCATTTGCAGCCGGTTTCTGCGGAAGATACCCTATCCCGACAAATAAACAAGCAAATTCAACGGATTGCTTTCGGTTCTGATTATTCTGAACTATCTCCTCAGGAAGCTGTAGAAAGGAAGTGCCAAAGCTACTTCAGCGATTATCGGAAAGAAGTGAAATCCTATTATGAAGCAGAAATCAAGAGCGGAATGTCCTATCAGGATCTTCCTGCATGGTACAATTATACTTACGAAATCAACACCGATTTGAGAATCGTCCAAGACAGCATAGTGAACTTTTCCGTCACTCATTATGACTATACAGGAGGAGCTCACCCCAGCACATTTACCACTTGGACCAATTTCAACATACTGACGGGAAAGATATTGACCAAGAAAGAAGTATTCCGAGAAAATACAGACCCGAAGATCATCGAACTCATCCAAAAGAGCTTGCTGACGGAAGCCAACCGACGATTAGAGACAGATACAATCACGTCTTTGCAAGGACTGCGTGAGAACGGTGTTCTTTTGAATGTGGACCTTTACGTTCCCGAAAACTTTTTGATAACAGCCGAAGGGATCAGTTTCCTGTTCAACAGATACGACATTGCTCCCTACGTTGTGGGAGACTTCCAGTTGGATATCCCTTATACAGAGATTAGAAATTTAATGAAAATGAAATAAAGACCAAAACATGGAGAATCAACAAAATATTGATCTTATACTTAAGTATTTCCCTCATCTTACAGATACTCAGAAACAACAATTCGAAGCTTTATACCCATTGTATACTGATTGGAACAGCAAAATCAATGTCATTTCCCGAAAAGACATCACCAATCTATACGAACATCACGTATTGCATTCATTGGGTATCACTCAAATGATCCATTTCAAGCCAGGCACTCAGGTCATGGACTTAGGTACCGGAGGAGGTTTCCCGGGTATTCCTTTGGCCATTCTTTTTCCTGACACGAAATTCCATCTGGTAGACAGCATCGGAAAGAAAGTAAAGGTTGCTTCCGAAATAGCCCAAGCCATCGGACTAAAGAATGTCACGACCCGTCATTGCCGTGCTGAAGAAGAGAAACAACTTTTCGACTTCGTGGTAAGCCGTGCCGTCATGCCTCTGACCGATCTTCTGAAAATCATTCGCAAGAACATAAAGAAAGAACAGCAGAACGCATTGCCCAACGGATTGATCTGCTTGAAAGGCGGTGAGTTGGAAAATGAGATTCTCCCCGTAAAGCACAAGACTTTCATTCAAGATTTGAAAGACAATTTTGAAGAGCCTTTCTTTGAGACTAAAAAAGTGGTTTATGTAACCATCAACAAATAAATGAGATAGCCATGAACATCAAGCGATTCGAATTCAACATGTTTCCTGTAAACTGCTACGTCCTTTGGGATGAAACCAAAGAAGCAGCAATCATTGATGCAGGTTGTTTTTACCCCAGCGAACAGCAGAAATTAAAAGAATTCATTTCTTCCAATGAACTGAAGGTAAAATATGTGCTGAACACCCACCTTCATCTGGACCATGTCTTCGGAAATGCTTTTCTAGCACGAGTATTAGGACTCAAACCGATAGCCAGCGAACTGGATGAATTTCTTCTTCCGAAAATCGGTGAATACTGTCATCAGTTCGGGTTCCAACTGAACGAAGAGCCTCCCGCTTTAGGAGGCCATATAGCTGAAGGAGATTCCATCACCTTCGGAAATACCACTTTGAAAGTTATCCATACGCCAGGACATTCACCTGGCAGTATGGTATTCTATAATGAAGAAGAGCACTGCATTTTCAGCGGTGACGTATTATTCAGAGGAAGCATCGGACGTTCTGACTTGGACGGAGGAAGCCATCGCCAACTGATTGACAGCATCCGCTACAAGCTGCTGGTCCTTCCCGATGAAACGACTGTATATCCGGGACATGGAGAACCTACCCAAATAGGGTATGAAAAGATGAACAATCCCTTCTTCAACTAAAAGCAATAAAAACCATTAAATACCTTGACAAACCATGAAAACAACAACATTCGCCAACAGGCACATTGGCATAGCAGAAAATGACCTTCCTGTTATGTTGGAAAAAATTGGTGTCAAATCAGTCGATGAGTTGATTGACAAGACTATTCCTACGAAGATTCGTCTGAAGGAACCGCTCGCTTTGGCTCCAGCCATGACAGAACGCGAGTTTGCCAATCACATCCGGTCGCTGGCAGCTGAAAATAAGTTGTATAAGTCTTATATCGGTACAGGATGGTATGACTCTGTCACTCCCGCCGTTATCCAACGGAATGTCTTTGAGAATCCTGTATGGTATACATCTTATACACCTTACCAAGCCGAGATCTCACAAGGACGTTTGGAAGCTCTGATGAATTTCCAAACTGTAGTATGCGACTTGACCTCTATGCCATTAGCCAACTGCTCGCTGTTAGATGAAGCTACAGCAGCTGCAGAAGCCGCTACCATGATGTTCAATCTGAGAAGTCGTGCCCAGCAGAAAGCGAATGCTTGTACTCTTTTCGTGGATGAAGAGGTATTTCCCCAAAGCCTTGCTGTAATACACACCAGAGCCATTCCTCAAGGCATCAACGTAGTGGTAGGAAGCTACAAGAGTCTGGAGTTCACTCCTGACATCTTTGGCTGTATCGTCCAATACCCTAACAACAGCGGTAGTGCAGAAGATTACAGAGAATTCACAGCCAAAGCCCATGAGGCCAATTGTAAAGTAGCTGTTGCCGCCGACATTCTGGCCTTGAGTCTGTTGGTACCTCCCGGTGAATGGGGAGCCGACATCGTATTTGGCAGCACACAACGCTTAGGAATCCCAATGTTCTACGGAGGACCTTCGGCTGCATATTTCGCTACACGCGATGAATTCAAGCGCAATATGCCTGGACGAATCATCGGCCTGTCAAAAGACAAATACGGACATAATTGTTATCGTTTGGCCTTGCAGACTCGCGAGCAACACATAAAACGTGAAAAAGCGACATCCAACATCTGTACGGCACAAGCACTTCTAGCCACAATGGCTGGATTCTATGCCATCTATCACGGTCCAGAGGGAATCAAGGAAATAAGCAAGCGGATTCATAGCACCACCAACTGGCTGGCAAAGCAATTGAGCAAATTAGGATATATCCAGACAAACGAAGTTTACTTTGACACCCTTCGTCTACAATTGCCGAGCCATGTAACCGCTCAAGAAATTCGCACCATTGCGCTAAGCAAAGAAATCAACCTACGCTACTTCGAAAATGGAGAAGTCGGCCTCAGCATCGATGAGGCTACGACAACCAAAGATGCCTGCCGTCTTTTGAATGTATTCGCCATTGCAGCAGAAGAATCGATTGGTGATGTCAATGAAATTCCAGAATCATCAACCATAACCCGCGACCTTCGCCGTCGCACCGGTTTCCTGACCCATAAAGTATTCAACTCATACCATACGGAGACAGAAATGATGCGTTACATCAAACGTTTGGAACGCAAGGATATCTCTTTGACACATTCCATGATATCATTAGGATCTTGTACCATGAAATTGAATGCTGCTGCCGAGATGCTGCCGTTAAGCAATGCTTCTTGGATGTGCATGCATCCGCTGGTACCAGAAGACCAAGCCGCAGGATACCAGAAACTCATCAAGAACCTCGGTGAACAGTTAAAAGTCATCACCGGATTTGCAGGAGTCACCTTCCAACCGAATTCGGGTGCCGCCGGAGAATATACCGGTTTGCGTATCATACGTAGTTATCTGGAAAGTATCGGACAGGGACATCGTAATTTGATTCTGATTCCAGCCTCAGCACACGGAACCAATCCGGCTTCAGCCATTCAAGCAGGCTACCATACATTGACATGTGCTTGCGACGAGCAAGGAAATGTGGACGTGGAAGATTTGCGTACAAAGGCCGAAGAGAACAAGGAGAACCTTGCCGCTTTGATGATTACCTATCCTTCTACACACGGTATCTTTGAAGCAGAAATCGCAGAGATCTGTAAGATCATTCACAAATGCGGTGCTCAGGTCTACATGGACGGTGCCAATATGAACGGACAAGTAGGATTGACCAATCCGGGAACTATCGGAGCCGACTTATGCCATTTGAATCTCCATAAGACCTTTGCAAGTCCTCATGGAGGTGGCGGTCCTGGCGTTGGTCCTGTCTGCGTAGCAGAACATTTGGTTCCATTCCTCCCCGGCCACGTATTATTCGACAATCCTAAGAACGAAGTAGCTGCCGCTCCTTACGGTAGTGCAGGTATTCTACCTATTACTTACGGATACATCTGCATGATGGGTGCAGAAGGTCTGGCTAATGCCACCAAAGCTGCCATTCTAAATGCCAACTATCTGGCTGCAGCCTTCAACGACTCCTATGGAATCGTTTATCGCGGAAAGAATGGCTATGTAGGACACGAAATGATTCTGGACTGCCGTACCCTGCATGAAGAGAGTGGTATCGACGAGAACGACATTTCCAAACGTCTGATGGATTATGGTTACCATGCTCCTACCCTTTCCTTCCCTGTTCATGGCACTTTGATGATAGAACCTACAGAAAGTGAAAGCCTCTCTGAACTGAACAATTTCATTGATACCATGATGAGTATCTGGAATGAAATAGAAGAAGTCAAGAACGGGACAGCACCGAAAGACGACAATGTTCTGGTCAATGCGCCGCATCCGGAATATGAGATCGTGGAAGGAGAATGGTCACACCCATATACCCGTGCTAAAGCTGCATACCCTCTGGAAAGTGTCCGTCAAAACAAGTTCTGGTTCAATGTAGCACGCATTGACAATACTTTAGGCGACCGTAAGCTTCTTCCTACTCTTTATGGATCATTTGACTGATTTCTCCATAATGAGCTGATTAGAAAACGTATATTCTATTCACATAGTAAAAAGAGCCATACTCCTTATCACAACTGATGGGAGTATGGCTCTTTTCTTTCTATCCAACATACTTTCTTCCTCAAACCACATGTAGTATTGTGACCAATCACTTAGCGTGTGATGGAGCATACAGGTTGCAAATCGAAAGATTTATACTCCTAAACGACATGTTACGATATCGATGTAGATGTAGCGATTTTTCAAGAGAGTTTATAAAAAGTTATGAGACTATTTATCCAATTAACAATATTTTGCAAAAGATTGTTGAAACTGTTCGAAAAGCACAGTGATCTGATGATTTAAAATTGCATCACTATCATTCTGATCAATTAACATAATATTTGGGGAATTTTTCTTTTTCATAGAATTTGCTTTTTTCAGTTGAAATTGCATGATTATTTTTTTCTAAAAAGGAGAAGCTAAAGAATAAGTATCAGAATGAGAATGATAAACCAAAACACCAAATTCTGGTAGGGTCATTTCATTAACAAAATCTAGGATATCTGACTTTATAAAAAATTTTTTTTTAATATTTTCTCTATTTCTCTAATCGCTAATTGATCATGACTATTTGAAGAGAACATCCTTAATACATACCACCCAATCTCTTCACGTATGGCCGATTCATAAATTTTCTTTAAGGTCCCGTAATTATTATCAATAAAAGCTTTCACTACATACTGAAATGATGTGTCGTCTAAATATTGTTTTTCCTTTTGTCTGTTTCTGATATTTTTTTGCAAACATACATCTAAATACATCTGATGTACCCAAATGTGCAGAGTAATAAACTATCTTATTAATCAATGTATCAGACATTTTATATTTAAAAGATGACATCCATTTACAATAATTTCCCCAATATGTTGGTCACTTAATAATTCAACATGAATTTCTGAGATTCTGCCTTTCAAATTGGCATCCATTTCTAATAATTGACTAGCTGGATCCATCGCACCTATGCAAATTATCTTAGTAAACTTGTAATCATTCGCAGCATCAACAAATGTTTTCAATGTATCAGCAAGTGCTATTCTGTCGGTGCTTGCCATCTTATGAAAATCTTCTATTATCCAAATCAAATATCTTTTACCTAAAAAACATGCTAACTTTTGTTTAGAAAGTTGAGGAGGTAACAAACGAACTACCTTTTCCCCTTGCGTTTCAGATCGATCTATCTTAAAGTTATCCTTTACTAGTGCTATTTCGGCTTCAGTAGATGAAGACAATTTGGATGAATTGGTAGTTGTCTTTTCATTTATTTGAAACTTATCTAATTTATCAAAAGCATTCGATAAAATATCTATAAATGTAGATTGTTGATCGCACTGTGTTATGATAAAACTACATTTTTCTAATAATAGTAGTTTTTCCAATACCTGAATGTCCCAAAACTAACATTTGTTTTCCTGGAATATGAATATTTTTAATTATATTAGGTTCTAGTTCTGGACGATTTACATAATTATACTTAGCACATGTTGTTGGCGTAAAAACGTCATGCACATCCATAGATTTATAATTAAAATGTCGGATTAAGAAATTAGATAAGAATTGTCTCATATTTATTTTTACAATTTCCTATAAAATAAAATATTTGCTTGTATTAATTGAATTGTATCAATAGCCCATACTTCCAAATCAGAATCCAAATACGGAAGTATACTTTTACTTGCATCATGATTGAAAATATAGCTTCTAAAAAAATCACTTTGATCTTTAGGACTCGAAGGAACAATGATTATGTCACCAATTACGAAACCTTTTTCATCTTTTGACCCAATCATTTTTTGTGATTCAGCCTGTCTTTTTTTTGCATTTTGGTAATTCATATACTTTTGTTTTTAAGAATAAGAACATTTTTTTAATTTACTCTTTTATATTCCACTATTCAAGATTTTTTAATTCAATAAATAGTTAATATTATTTTCCCATAAAATTACGAAATAATACATATAAAAAACAAAGATGTATTTAGTATTATTTTTCACTACTTTTATTCTTTGCAATAATATCTTTTAATTCATCTACGGTTAGAATAGAATCCTTATGTCTGTGTAGCATTCGATGACAATTAGCACATACACAGACTAAATCCGTTATGGGATTTATTTCTCTTTCTTCATCAATATTAGACAATGGTGTCACATGATGAACCTCAATATAATCCTTACCTAATTCACCATAAACTTTTTCAAAATCAAATCCACAAACCATACATTTAGTACCGTGGGCACAAATAGCCAATTTTCTATTATTTGCATTACGTTCATACTTTGTAGTATAATATTGCAAAATCTTACCTTCTTTATGAGGCTCTGAAACTATACTTTCCAAATCGGTATTTTCGTTGATTATATATTCAATGTTATGAAAAGCTATTTCAAAAAAATTCGGTTTTCTACGGATAAAAAGACAAGGGAAAGCGGATTCGCTATAGGGTATTAAATTAAATTCTTTTGACAAATCTTGATGCCAAAAGATTCTAGTTCTACCATGTATTCCTTGCTCAACATAGGCTTCATAATTCTTCCCCCTATATTTCAATATAACATTAATTTGATTTGGATAAACTAAATTTTCGGCATTCCAGAACCATCTAGTTTCAATTGGAATACCGGATCCGTGATGTTTAAAAAAAGATTTATCACAATGCTTAATTGCTAAATCTTCATTAATTATTTCCCATGAAGAAAATATTCCTTTTTTTGATGTTTCCATGTAATGAGACAATATAAGATTCTAATTAATATTTTCTAGATATGGCTGATAAACCTATTTAGAATTTCAAAACAGCTATATCCATATTTTTAAATAGAAAACTTTAAGATAAGGACTATTTTTGACATCTACTTAGATTTTACCATATCAACCAAAGCCAAGACATCAAAATGCAACTTCATTATTTCATTATAATGATCTTTATTCTTTGGTATCACAAGGTAATTTAAATTGTTCATAATTGGAAACATGTCTTCCATATATTCTTTTGAGTCTAACAAAATTTGCGATTCTTCATACAATTGTTGATACCGTGTCAATAAAATGGCTCCAGGAACAGTTTCTAAATTTTCACAAACGATAGAACTCACTCTTGCAGACAAACCTAATAAGGTCCCCTTTTCTACAACAGCCAACATTCCAAATGCATTGGCAACACCTGTTCTAGCTGTGTAAAGTTCATTAGCAACCGAAGCCTTGTATTGCTCTAATTCCTTACGCTCTCTTTCAACCGACTCAACTTGTTTTTTAACTTCCCGTAATTCAAGGAAACTAGCAATCTGGAAACCTACAACAACTGTAGCACAAATGCCGATCAAAGTGGCTATAATACCAACGAAAGCATCAGTTGTCAAAGTCCCATTGTTTTTTAGATTTCCCCAAAATGTAAGTGCCACACACGATAAGCAAGTTACAATTAAAAGTGTATTAATTATGACTGGTTGTTTTTTCATTGTTAATAGTATTAAGGTTCAACCACAAATTTACAAAAAGCGATCCATATAGTTAATATAATTCACTATATTTGTAGAATAACATTGAATTCAATTATGAAACTAAATAGAATAAAAACAGTTTTATCAGAGAAAGGCATCTCACAAACATGGCTGGCTAAACAACTCAATAAGAGTTTCAGTATGGTTAATGCTTATGCTTGTAACAGAATTCAACCTAACTTAGATACTCTTCAACAAATAGCAGTAATTCTGCAAGTTGACTTGAAGGACCTAATTACCGATAAGAAAGAAAGGGAATAACTATGAGCAATTTTACCGAAAATACTCGCGTTCAAGTACCAGCTGCTTTACATCTATGTAAACTCGGATATACATACCTTGACAGTATTCATTCTTATGATGACAAGACCAATATTTTAACAGATATATTTCTTCGTTCACTTCAAAGATTGAATCCAGATCTAAAAGAATTGGAGTGCCAACAATTACTTGACAAGATTGTTGGTATGCTTAACAATGATGATTTAGGTCGAGAATTCTATACCCTTCTTTCTGCTAATAGTGGAATTAAATTGATAGATTACACAGATCCATCCAATAATGAATGGCATGTAACTACAGAATTCACTTGTGAAAATACAGATTCGGGTGATAGTTTCAGACCGGACATTACTTGTTTCATAAATGGTCTTCCTATAGCTTTTATCGAAGTTAAGAAACCTAATAACCATGAAGGAATTTTAGCTGAACGAGAAAGAATCAATAAGCGGTTCCGTAACCGTAGCTTCCGCAGATTTATGAATATCACACAACTGATGATATTCTCAAATAACCAGGAATACGATAATAATAATCGCGTTCCTATTCAGGGTGCCTTCTATTGTAGTACAGCTAAAGAAAAAGCTTTCTTTAATGTATTCAGAGAAGAAGATAAAAGTTTGATTCAGAATTATCCTTACTTACCGATTCCCGAAGAAGTAGAAAATCAAGTCTTAAAGCATCGAAATTGCGTTGTAATTAAAAATTTAGGTGAATACCATACAAATAAGAACGTGAATTCACCAACCAACAGAATTCTAACTTCTATGCTAAGCAAGGAAAGAATTCTATTCTTGCTCCGTTACGGATTTGCCTATGTTGAGAAGAAGGTAGATTTGCCCGACGGTTCACAAGGAACAACATTACAGAAACACGTAATGCGTTACCAACAAATGTTTGCCTCACTTGCTATACGCAACAAACTAAGTAAAGGAGTCAAGAGTGGTATCATTTGGCACACACAAGGTAGTGGTAAAACAGCCTTAGCTTTCTACTCAGTAAGAAGCTTAACAGATTTCTACGCTAAACGTAATATTGCAGTAAAGTTCTATTTCATTGTCGACCGTATTGACTTAATGGAACAAGCATCTGATGAATTTACAGCCAGAGGTTTGATTGTACGCAATGCGAAAAGTCGTGATGAACTGATGAAAGATATTGGCAGCAACTCACTCATTGTAAATAGTGAGGGAAAGCCTGAAATCATGGTAGTCAATATCCAAAAGTTCAAGGAAGATAAAACAAAAATCAGTTTGGACAACGGATACAATACTCAGCTTCAGCGTATCTTTTTCATTGACGAAGCTCATAGAGGCTACAACCCACAAGGTAGCTTCTTAGCGAACCTTTTAGAAGCAGATAAAGACGCTGTTAAGATAGCTCTTACTGGAACTCCTCTTCTTAAAGAAGAAAGAGAATCATGGCGTGTGTTTGGTGATTATATCAATACCTATTATTACGATAAGTCTATTGCAGATGGTTATACCTTGAAACTTCTTCGTGAACCAATTGAAACCGTTTACAAAGAAAAGATAGAAAATATTCTTGACAAACTTGCCGGTGGTGTTGAAGTCAAGAAGAGTGACATAGACCGAAACAAGATCATTGAGCATGAGAATTTTCTAAATGCCCTACTCGACTATATCATAGCCGATTTTAGAAGATTCCGTAAAGAACAAGCCGATGATACTGTCGGAGCTATGATTGTTTGCAAAACCAATCCTCAAGCTCGCGAAATGTATCGACTTTGGCAGGAACGTTTTTGTCTTGCAAACCATGTAGAAAATCAACTTGAAGAAAACTTTATGATGGCTGCTGACCCTATGATACCATACAAACATGCCAAGCCATTAAAAGCTTCATTGATTCTTCATGACGAAGGTGACAAGCTAGAGCGCAAAGCATATATTGAAGAATTCAAAAAACAACAAACTGTTGATGTACTGATTGTTAATCAGATGTTACTGACAGGTTTTGATGCTCCACGCTTAAAGAAAATCTATTTAGGCAGAAGTCTTGACGGACATGATTTGCTTCAAGCACTTACACGTGTGAACAGACCATACAAAGATTTCAAGTATGGTTATGTCGTTGATTTCGTCAATATCAAAGAAAATTTTGATTCAACGAATGACAGATACCTACGTGAGTTGAACCGTACAGCCGATATTGAAGATACGGGAGAGGAACAACCAGTAGGAAACGCTATCATTGAGGACAAAGAAGAAGTCCTTGCCAAAATGAAGAGCGTCAAGAGCGTTTTGTTTAACTTCACTTGCGATAATCCTGAAGAATTTAGAAAAGAAATTGATGAGATAGACAATAAAGATTCACTATATGAATTAAGAAATATATTGAGTGAAACAAAAGCTATCATCAATCAAGTGAGAGCTTTTGGTGACGATGACTTGAAACAGAAAATAAACGATATGTCTTTCGGGCAAATCGCAACACTAGTTACAGAAGTCAATCACCGTATTGAACGTTTCAATTTGATAGAATCAACTGAACATAAAGCAGATGTAGCAGGTATTATCAACGTAGCTCTTTCTGAACTCGAATTCGAGTTCAAAAAAGGAATGCCAGAAGAATTACGAATCATAGTCAATGACATTCGGGAAAGATGCGAAAGAGTCCAGGCTGAATTTGAAGC
>RCNI01001281.1_pt1 | contig 13783 bp, 13 predicted proteins | sample 2041151 | NCBI WGS metagenome assembly RCNI01 (sample SAMN09708214, study PRJNA481090) | feces metagenome | isolation source: feces | place: Antarctica: Albino Rookery | reverse complement strand
AAGTTCGGATATACAGCGCTTCTTTTCTTAAAAAGGGTGATTTGACACACCCCCTTTTTCATGGTTGCCATAGTCTTATTCTTCATTTGGCCAATATCTTGGTAAGTTTTTATTTTTACTGGACTGGGGCAGGTCGTCTTTATTGTTTAATTTTAGGACATCAATGAATTTTTACTGAATTATTGGTAGTGTATTCATAATGGAAATGTTATCTTTGCGTATTCATTCACGTGATAAATTAAAATATAAGCATGGCTATAGTTTTCTATCAGAAAGACGCAACGGTATATGCCGTACATTATCAGACGTCTGAGAATCCTCTTGATGTAAGTAAATTAGAGTGGCTGTTTAGTGGTGCACGTAAAGTGCAAGCTGAAAAGTTGGATGGAACTTTTATCGGTCCTCGTCGGGAAATGATTACTCCATGGAGTACAAATGCTGTTGAAATCACTCAGAATATGGGTATTGACGGAATTGTACGAATTGAAGAATTCACCCAAGTAGACAATAAAAATATTGGTTTCGACCCAATGCTACAGGCTTCTTATAATGGGCTTGACCAGCATGTCTTTACGATAGACAAACAGCCAGAACCAATCGTTTATATTGAAGATATTCGGGAATATAACAAGCAGGAGGGATTGGCATTGAATCCTGATGAAATTGCTTATTTGGAAGGGTTGGAGAAGAAATTAGGACGTAAACTGACTGATTCCGAAGTTTTCGGATTTTCTCAAGTGAATTCTGAACATTGCCGTCATAAGATTTTCAATGGAACATTTGTGATCGATGGCGAAGAGAAAGAGACTTCTCTGTTCAAATTGATCAAGAAGACATCACAGGAAAATCCCAATAGAATAGTGTCCGCTTATAAAGATAACTGTGCTTTTATTGAGGGACCGGAAGTCGTACAGTTTGCTCCGCATACACATGACAAACCGGATTTCTTTGAAACTAAAAATATTGATACCGTTATTTCTCTGAAAGCAGAGACCCACAACTTCCCGACAACGGTAGAACCGTTTAATGGTGCTGCGACAGGTAGCGGTGGTGAAATTCGTGACCGTATCGCAGGTGGTCAGGCAGCATTGCCATTGGCCGGAACAGCGGTGTATATGACTTCTTATCCGCGTTTGGACGCATCCCGTCTGTGGGAGCAGAAAATCAATCCGCGTAAGTGGTTGTATCAATCTCCTGAAGATATTCTTATCAAAGCATCCAATGGTGCTTCGGATTTTGGAAATAAATTCGGTCAGCCGTTGATTTGCGGTTCATTGTTGACTTTTGAACACGAAGAAAACGGAAGTACTTATGGATACGATAAAGTGATTATGCAGGCCGGAGGTATCGGGTTCGATAATCGCACTCAAGCATTGAAAAAGACTCCTGAAGTGGGTGACAAAGTAGTGTTGCTGGGAGGTGATAATTATCGTATCGGTATGGGTGGTGGAGCTGTCTCCTCTGTAAATACCGGAGTCTATGCCGGTGCGATAGAATTGAATGCCGTACAGCGTTCAAATCCTGAAATGCAGAAACGCGTTTGCAATGCTATTCGTGCGATGGCAGAGAGTGATGAGAATCCTATTGTTTCTATTCATGACCATGGTGCTGGAGGCCATTTGAATTGTCTTTCAGAATTGGTAGAGGAGACTGGAGGATTGATTCATATGGAAAAATTGCCGGTAGGCGATCCTACATTGTCTGCAAAAGAAATTGTCGGCAATGAATCTCAGGAGCGTATGGGCTTGGTGATGAAAGAAAAAGATGTTGCCATGTTGCAGCGTATCGCTGACCGTGAACGTGCCCCGATGTATGTGATTGGAGAAACGACAGGCGACTATCGTTTTACATTTGAAAATGCAAAAACTCACGAGAAGCCTATCGATTTGGAATTGAAAGATATGTTTGGTAATCCTCCGAAAACAATCATGGAGGATAAGACTATAAAAGAAAAATATAATGATCTGGAATATTCTGTTGATAAACTGGAAGAATATCTGGAACAGGTGCTGCAAATAGAAGCAGTTGCCTGTAAAGATTGGTTGACCAATAAGGTGGACCGCTCTATTTCAGGTAAGGTGGTTCGTCAGCAGTGTGTCGGTCCGTTGCATTTGCCTTTGAGTGATGCTGCAGCGATGGCATTGGATTATAATGGTCATCGTGGTATCGCAACTTCTTTGGGACATGCACCGGTGGCAGCGATGATCAATGCTCCGGCCGGTTCTCGTTTGGCCATAGCTGAAGCTTTGACCAATCTGGTATGGGCTCCGATAGAAAAAGGCTTGAAAGGTGTTTCTCTTTCTGCTAACTGGATGTGGCCTTGCCGCAATGCCGGTGAAGATTCCCGATTGTATCAGGCTGTACAGGCTGCCAGTGATTTTGCCATTGAATTGGGAGTGAATATCCCGACAGGCAAGGATTCGCTTTCTATGACTCAGAAATACGACGATAAGAAAGTATATGCCCCTGGTACTGTCATTATATCGACAGTAGGAGAGGTTAGCGATTTCCGCAAGATTGCTGTTCCTGTATTAAAGAATGATCCGAAGACGGAAATTGTCTATGTTGATTTCTCATTTGATAAATTGAAATTAGGCGGAGCTAGTTTTGCTCAGATTTTAAATAAGGTAGGTAAAGAGGTTCCTGATGTAAAAGATAGCGCTTATTTTGTAGAGGCATTTACTGCTGTACAGAAATTGGTGGCAGAAGGAATGGTGCTTGCCGGACATGATATTTCTGCCGGCGGTATGATAACCGCTCTGTTGGAAATGTGTTTTGCAGACAATCGTGCCGGAATGGATGTTGACTTTTCTTTCTTGGCAGAGAAGGATATTATAAAGATATTGTTTGCAGAAAATCCGGGAGTACTGCTTCAGATAAAGGACAGTGATGCAAAGAAAGTCGCTGCTGTTTTGGAGAAAGCCGGAGTTGCTTATGGATTCTTGGGAAAACCGGGAAAGGCTGGTCAATTGAACATCAAGAAAGACGGGGCTTCTTGGTCACTGGATATTCCATCGTTGCGTGATTTGTGGTTTAAGACATCATATTTACTGGAACGTCGTCAGAGTGGCGAAGTCAAGGCTTTGGAAAGATATAAGAACTATAAGCACAATGAACTGAAATACAAGTTCCCGAAAGGATTTACCGGTAAATTGGCTGATCTGGCATTGGATTTGAATCGGAAAACAAAATCAGGAATCCGTGCTGCTGTTATTCGTGAGAAAGGTTGTCAGTGTGAACGTGAATCGGCTTGGGCTCTTCATTTGGCTGGCTTTGATGTGAAGGATGTACATATGACCGACTTGATCAGCGGACGTGAAACATTGGAAGATGTGAATATGATTGTCTTTGTTGGTGGTTTCTCGAATTCTGATGTATTAGGTTCTGCCAAAGGATGGGCCGGTGCATTTAAATTCAATGAAAAAGCTCGTGTGGCATTGGAGAATTTCTATAAACGTGAAGATACGTTGAGCTTGGGTATTTGCAACGGATGTCAGTTGATGGTGGAATTGGGATTGATTTATCCGGAACATGCAGAAATGCCGAAAATGTTGCATAACGACTCACATAAATTGGAATCTGGATTTGTGAATGTGACTATTCAGAATACCAATTCGGTTTTGTTGAAATCATTGGAGGGATCTCGTTTAGGTGTTTGGATTGCTCATGGTGAAGGAAAATTCCAGTTGCCGTATGCAGAAAGCGAATATTCGATAGCATTGAAATACAGCAATGATGCATATCCTGGAAATCCGAACGGTTCTGCTTATGCCACAGCAGGTATTGTCAGCAAAGACGGACGCCATCTTGCAATGATGCCGCATTTGGAACGTTCTCTATATCCGTGGAATTGGGCATACTATGCTGAAGGTCGTGAAGAAGATGAAGTAAGCCCGTGGATTCAGGCATTTATCAATGCTCGTCAATGGATTGAAAATAAAATAAAATAAAACAGCCGTAAGGCTGCCTATAATAAATGAGGTTGCTATCAGGCAACCTCATTTTTTAATAAGTCAACAATGGAATTATTAAAGAAACGCATTCTTGAAGACGGGAAATGTTTTCCTGGAGGAATATTGAAGGTTGATAGTTTTATCAATCACCAAATGGACCCTGTATTGATGAAGTCAATAGCGGTGGAATTTGTAAGAAGATTCGCAGGTGAACATTTCAACAAGGTGATGACGATAGAGGCAAGCGGAATAGCTCCTGCTATAATGGTGGGGTATTTAATGGAACTGCCGGTTGTGTTTGCTAAGAAAAAGCAGCCGAAGACGATGGAAAACATATTATCCACGACAATTCGCTCCTTTACGAAAGACAAGGAATACCAGGTGTGTGTCAGTAAGGATTTTCTGACACCCGATGACAGGGTTCTTTTTATTGACGATTTCCTGGCCAATGGGAATGCTGCCAATGGTATGATTGATTTGATTGATAAGGCTGGCGCTGAATTGGTCGGTATGGGATTCATTATAGAAAAAGCTTTTCAGAAAGGTGGCGAATTATTGCGTAGCCGTTACATACATGTTGAATCATTGGCAATCATTGATAGTTTGGATGATTGTAAAATTCAGATAAGGGAGTAATTATGGTCAAGAAGGATATTATCAACAAAGCGATAGAGTTCAGGCGTCATTTCCATCGTTTCCCGGAAGTCTCTACACAAGAGTTTGAAACACAGAATTATATCATCAGTATATTAAAGGAATACGGGATTGATTATAAGACTTATGAAACAGGTATTATAGCTGTGATTGGTAGTGGGAATCCATGTGTTGCGATACGTGCGGATATGGATGCTTTGTGGGTAAATGAAGAGACCGGTCTGCCTTTTGCTTCTGAAAATAAGGGTAAAATGCATGCTTGTGGACACGATATGCACATGGCAATGGTATTGGGAGCTTTGTTGGCATTGAAAGAAGAGGAGTCGTCATTGGGCGGTACAGTGAAAATCTTGTTTCAGCCCAGTGAGGAAAAGCGTCCGGGAGGGGCACGTCTGTTATTGCCTCATTTATTGGAAGCGCCTGTTCCTCAGGCTATCTTTGGTCAGCATGTGTTTCCCGGATTGCCTGTCGGAAAAATCGGAATCCGTCCCGGTGCTTTTTTTGCTTCTTCCGACAATATCATATTTGCCGTTGAAGGCAAAGGCACGCATGCGGCAATGCCTCAATTGGGCTCTGACCCGATATTGGCGGCAACAGCTTTGATTCAGTTCTATCAGACTATTATCACCAAATTCCGTAATCCTTTTGAACCGGCGGTTTTGTCTATAACTTCTATTCATGGGGGAACTGCCAATAATGTAATTCCTGATAGAGTAGAGGTGAAAGGAATCGTGCGTACGCATAATGATGCATTACGTCATCAGATATTTGATTTGATCAATGAAAAATCTCCTGCTATATGTGGGTTGTACGGATGTCGCTTTGTGCCGGATATGCCATGGAATGGTCTTCCTCCTTTGGTGAATACTCCTGAATGGACTGAATTGGTGAAACAATCTGCTGTAGGAGTCGCAGAGGTTGTAGACTCGGCTCCTCTGACTTTAGGGGAGGATTTTGCCATCTACCTGGAGAAATTGCCCGGAGCATTTTGGACATTGGGAATCTGTTCTCCTGAGCAAGAGTCAATGCCTCCGCTTCATAATCCCAAAATGGCACCCGATGAAAGGGCAATTCCTATAGGTGTCGGTATGTTGGTATCTGTTTGCAGACATTTCTTTCAAGCCAACCGCTAAGCGACTTAAATGTCTTTGAATCTGATAATATTGTATGAAATATTCCGGTCGTATACATCTGTGTGGTCTATGCGTTTTATATAGCGGACCACATGGATGGTAACCGGCAATATGATTACTTCATACAAAGACTTCAGGCAGGCTTGTGTCGCTACCATTATCAGAAGTTCTGCCGGTGAGATCAATTCGCCGAATGCTATAGGGAAAAATATTAGGGAATCTGCACTTTCACCGACGAGAGTGGAAGCTATGGCACGTAAGGAAAAATATTTGCCCTGTGTCGCGATTTTCATTTTGCTCATGATATAGGCATTCAGGAAAGAACCTGCGAGAAAAGCCAGCAGACTTGCCAGGGCGATACGCGGTGCAAGACCGAATACAAAATTAAAGCTTTCTTCTCCCTCCCAAAACGGAGCTGCAGGCAGTGCAATGGCCAGGCGGGCAAAACCTATGACAATGAAATTCATCAAAAAGCCGCACCAGATGATAAGTCTTGCTTTCTTGAAACCCCATATTTCGGCAATACAGTCATTGATAATATAGGAAACGGGAAATACGATTAAACCGGCTGTTGCGGTTATCGGGCCGATTTGAATCACTTTTGTTTCTAAAAGATTGGATGCTATAAGGCAAACATTGAAAAGAATCCCCAAAAGCATGAAGGGGAGAGATACGTTTTTTTGCATATTTCTTGTTTTTTACGTGGTTTTACAAGCACACGCGACAGGAATACCTGCCGGAGGATTATAATGTGTAATCTATACAGGCGCGGTCTTCTTTTATAGGCGCAATCAGGTTTTTCACGATAGTCTGATGAGCGGGATGAATGGCATAGGCCTTTAATGCCTGCATATCTTCAACGATAGCTTCCAGACTTAAGTCCCATTGTTCTGCCGGATTGATATTTCTGCCGACATGAAGTTCTTTAAGTTCAGCTATGATGGCTGGCAATTGTTCTAGTTCAGTCTTGATTTTTTGCATTTGGGCCTCTTTGTCTTGTGAAGCCTTGAATTTGAAAAATACAATGTGTTTGATCATACTTCTGTTGATTTGTTCCGCTGGCAAAGATATAAAAACTCATGGAATATTTTTTAATAAAGGGGGAGAGGAAAATCTTTTTGAATAAAGTGGGTGATTTTTTCTTGACAGACTTGCTTATATAAAAAAAAAGTATTTACTTTGCACTCTGTTTGGAAAGCGTTTATAAAAATTACTGAGAGATGTCAAGAGTTTGTCAAATAACCGGAAAAAGAGCAATGGGTGGTAACCATGTTTCTCACTCTAAAAGAAGAGTTAAGAGAACATTTTCAATCAACCTGTTCAAAAGAAACTTCTATTGGCCAGAAGAAGACAGATGGATTCGCCTGAATGTTTCAGCCGATGGTCTTCGTTTGATTAACAAAAAAGGTCTGAGTGCTTGCTTGAAACAAGCTACAGAAGCTGGATTAATTAAAACTATTTAAAATCACTGACGATGGCAAAGAAAAGTAAAGGAAACAGAGTGCAAGTGATTCTTGAATGTACTGAACAAAAAGAATCCGGCGTACCAGGAATGTCACGGTACATTACTACCAAGAACAGAAAGAATACACCTGAAAGATTGGAACTGAAAAAGTACAATCCTTATCTGAAAAGAGTAACGTTACACCGCGAAATAAAATAATTGAACTATGGCAAAGAAAGTAGTTGCAACCCTTAAAACCGGTGACGGTAGAGGTTACGCGAAAGTAATTAAAATGGTAAAGTCTCAGAAGACTGGTGCCTATACTTTCAAAGAACAAATGGTCCCAACAGACCAGGTTAAAGAAGCCTTGAAGAAATAAGTAATTTCTTTATGAACAAAAAAAAGATGCCTTTTAAAAATAAAGGCATCTTTTTTTTGTCTGTTTGTTGTATATATAAATATATGTTTATATATTTGTCCCATTAAATGATGGATACTATGGGAAAAAGATGTTTTACAAAAGAGGAGTTGGAGCAGATTGCTTATAGTTTGAAGGCTATTGCTCATCCCAACAGATTGGCAATAATTTGCCTGTTGTCACGGAATGAGGAACTGAGTGTTTCTGATATTTGTGAGCAGACAGAATGTAGTCAGGCTTTGATTTCCCATCATTTGACGGATATGTATGCCAAAGGCATTTTATTGATCCGTCGGGAGGGAAGGAATGCTTTTTATCGTCTGGCGGACGATAGGGTGACAAATGTGATGCGTTGTATGTTGAAATGCAATGAATAAAATTGGGAGAAATCTATATTCCCAATTTTTTATTGGGCAAATACATAAAAGTATGTTTGAATATTCAACTATATAAAATTATGAAATATCTGATTATTGGTGGTATAGCTGGTGGAGCATCTACAGTGGCTCGTTTAAGAAGAATGGATGAACAGGCTGAAATTATTCTTTTTGAGAAAGGTGAATATATTTCGTATGCCAATTGTGGATTGCCTTATTATATTGGAGGTGTAATTGAAGAGCGTGAACGTCTTTTTATACAGACTCCTGCAAGTTTCAATGCACGTTTTCGTGTGGATGTTCGAGTGAAGAGTGAAGTGAAAAGAATAGATCCTGAACAAAAGACTGTGGAGGTTGTAGAATTGGCTTCTGGGCGTGTCTACACGGAAAGTTATGATAAACTGGTACTTTCTCCGGGTGCGGAACCGGTGCGTCCTCCGCTTGAAGGAATTGGAGAGGAAGGGATTTTCACTCTCCGCAGTGTAAATGACACAGACCGAATCAAGGAGTGGGCTACCGGCCATCATGTCAGACGTGCCGTCGTTGTAGGGGCAGGTTTTATAGGTTTGGAAATGGCAGAGAATCTGCATCATTTGGGAATACAGGTAACGGTTGTTGAGATGGCGGATCAAGTGATGACTCCTGTTGATTTTGAAATTGCCGCTAATGTGCACCAGCATTTCAAGGAAAAAGGTGTAGGGCTGTTGCTGAAAGAAGCGGTGTCTTCTTTCCGTAAAATATCTGATGGATTGGAAGTTGCCTTGAAAAGTGGCCGTAATCTGCAGGCCGATTTGGTGATCCTTTCTATCGGTGTCCGTCCCGATGTTCGTCTGGCTCGTAAGGCGGGTCTGAAGATAGGGGAAATGGGGGGTATTTGGGTGAATGAGTATTTGCAGACATCTTCGTCTGATATTTATGCTGTGGGAGATGCCATTGAATTTACAAATCCCGTTAGCGGACATTCCTCCCTGGCCTTTTTGGCCGGACCTGCCAATAAGCAAGGGCGTATTTGCGCCGATAATATCGTCAATGGCAATCATAGTATTTATAAGGGTTCCATAGGAACAGCTATTGCAAAAGTGTTTGATCTGACAGTGGGGGCATCCGGACTTTCTGCTCGAATGCTTGACAGGTTGAAAATACCCTATCTTACGACGATAGTCCATGCATCTTCGCATGCAGGTTACTATCCCAATGCATTGCAAATGACTATAAAAATCAATTTTTCACCGGATAATGGACGCTTGTTAGGTGGACAGGTCATAGGTTATGAAGGTGCGGACAAGCGTTTGGAGATGTTGGCTGCAGTCATTCGGAATGGGGGCAGTATCTATGATTTGATGGAATTGGAGCAGGCATATGCACCTCCTTTTTCATCGGCAAAAGACCCGGTGAATATGGCCGGATTCGTTGCAGAGAATATGTTGCACGGACGTGTGAAATGTATGGATTGGAAAGAATTGCAGGCTACTGACAAAAAAGAGATTACTCTTGTCAATGTCTGTACAAGGGAGGAGTGTTCTTTAAACACGATAGAGGGTGCTGCTAATATTCCTTTGGATGAATTGCGCAGCCATTTGAACGAGTTGCCGACAGACAAACCGGTAGTTGTCTTCTGTGCTGTAGGTTTGCGTGGATATGTGGCTTCGAGAGTTTTGTCCCAGCATGGATACAATGTTTTCAATTTGACCGGTGGTTTGAAAACTTATGCGGTTTCAACGGCAGAGCAATGTTCTGAACCGGAGGATAGGAAGCCGGAGGTTGCATCTGTGACAGCTGGTTCTATGCAATCGGTGCGGCAGATTTCTGTAGATGCTTGTGGGTTGCAGTGTCCGGGGCCTGTGATGAAACTGAAAAGTGGGATTGAAGGCCTGGCTACCGGTGAACGTTTGCAGATCAAGGCTACTGATGCTGGATTTGCAAGGGATGTCGAGTCTTGGGCGAAAATGACCGGCAACAAATTGGTCTCTCTTTCTCGTGATAAAGGCGTCATAACAGCCTTGTTGGAAAAAGGGGAGGCTCCTGCCTGCAAGTCGGGGGTTCCGGCCGGTGACGGCAAGACGATTGTGGTATTCGATGATGATCTGGACAAGGTGTTGGCTTCATTTGTTATTGCCAATGGAGCTGCATCTACGGGACGGAAAGTGACGATGTTCTTTACCTTTTGGGGATTGAACGTGATAAAGCGCAAGCCTGTCAAGCCCATAAAGAAGGATTTCATGGGTAAAATATTCGGTATGATGTTGCCTTCCGATAGTAGTAAGCTGAAGCTTTCGAAAATGAATATGATGGGAATGGGAACCCGTATGATGCGTAATATCATGAAGAAAAAGCAGATTGATTCGTTGGAGAGTCTGATCGGGCAGGCTGCTAAAAATGGCGTTGAATTCATTGCCTGCCAGATGTCCATGGATGTGATGGGAGTAAAGGCGGAAGAACTCTTGGATAATGTACAGGTTGGTGGGGTGGCCGCTTATTTGGAAAGGGCGGAAGAGGCCAATTTGAATCTTTTTATCTGATACCCGGATAAAATAATTAAAGGGTGCATCGTAAAAACGGTACACCCTTGTTTTTTTATTCAAAGGTTTCTTGTCATTTCCTCTGATTGCCGATTGTCAGCATCTGGAAAGAGCCTTTCAGAAGGTCTATCAGCAACAATCTTCCGGATAAGGTGTCTTGTCTGTCAAGAATCACTTTAATCGTTTCTGAGGCCTGTATGGAGCCCACAACGCCGGGAAGTGCACCTATTACGCCTAACGGCTGTTTGAAATCAGCCACACCGTCATGATAGGGATAAAGGTCTCGGTAAGTGGGGCCGCCTTTGTAGTTGAAGACAGAAACCTGACCTTCAAACTCGCAGATGCTTCCATAAACGAACGGCTTGCCTTTATGGATGCACGCATCGTTGATGACATAACGGGAGAGCAGGTTGTCTGTGGCATCTACAACAACGTCGTAAGTTGCAATGATATCTTCCGCATTGCTCTGTGTCAGTCGGCCTTGTATGGCATTGATTCTGCATTGAGGATTCAGTGCCTGCAATTTACGGGTTGCCACCTCGACTTTCGGAACTCCCAGACAATGGGTATCGTAGAGTATCTGCCGCTGCAGGTTGCTTTCCGAAACTACATCGTCATCAATGATTCCGATAGTGCCTACTCCTGCGGCACTTAGATAAAGTAGGATGGGAGAGCCCAAGCCTCCGGCGCCTACGACCAACACCCTGGCATTGCATATGCTCCTTTGTCCCTCTTCGCCGACCTCTTTCAGTATCGTATGGCGGGCATACCGTTCACCGTTTGTGTATTCCATATCCGTTTGATTTTGAAAAATTACATCCAGCTGTCCCAATCCTTCCAGACAGGTTCATAGCCTCTTGAATGGATGGAGGCTGCCACGTCAGCAGGAGTACGTTCGTCACTGATATGGAATTGTTCCAGAGCCTGGGGGTGTGTGCAATAGCCGCCCGGTTCGGTCTTTGATCCGGCACTCATTGATGTGACACCCAAAGACATGATGTTATCGCGGAAATTGGCTCCTTCACGGGTAGATATGGAAATATCCACATCGTGGTCGAAGATTCGAAAAGCGAAAATCAGTTGGGCCAGTTCCCGGTCTTCCAATACGACATTGGGCTGGAAATGCCCTTCCGACGGACGCATACGCGGGAAATTGACACTGTATTTGGTCTGCCAGTAAGTGCGTTGCAGATAGCGTAAATGACGTGCCATCATGGTGACATCCGTACGCCACTCTTCAAGGCCGATCAGCACACCCATGCCAATTTTATGCACATTGGCTTGTCCCATGCGGTCGAATCCGTTCAGCCTCCACTCGAATTTGGATTTCATCCCTTTCGGGTGATATACATTGTAGCGGGCGCGGTTGTAGGTCTCTTGGAAGCATACTACGCCATGCAGTCCTGAATGTGTAAGACGTTCATAATCTTCGGCTTTAAGCGGCATTACCTCAATCGTCAGATTAGCGAATAGAGGATGGGCCAGCTGCAGGGCCCGTTCCAGATAATCCACTCCGGCATCTTTGGGATTCTCGCCTGTAACAATCAGCAGATTCTGGAAATCACCAAGTTTTTTGATGGCATGAAGCTCGTTCAATATCTCGTCTTCTGTCAGAATCGTGCGTTGGAAAGGGTTGTCATGGTTAAAACCGCAATAAACGCAGAAATTGGTGCAGGAATTGGTGATATAAAGCGGGATATACATCGACATGGTCTTGCCGAATCGTTGTTGGGTATATTTCCGGCTCAAGGCTGCCATCGGTTCAAGATATTGGGCGGCAGCCGGTGATATGAGTGCCATGAAGTCATCTATGTCCGGATGGCTTTTCCCCAGAGCGATTTCCACGTCGGCTGCAGTCTTTGAATATATCTGCTTGGTAGTGTCGTCCCAGGAATATTGGTCTAATTCTTCTGAAAACATATTATAAATTCCCTTTCTGTTTTAATCGTTTATCCTAAAAAGGCAGTCAATGGGCTGCTGGCTTCTGCTTTGAAACTTTTTCCTGCCAGTCCGGCTTCATATGCCATACGGCCGGCTTCTACGGCAATCTTGAAGGCTGTTGCCATTTCGGCCGGATTTCCTGCGACGGCTATCGCTGTGTTTACAAGCACAGCATCTGCTCCCAGTTCCATCGCCTCTGCGGCATGGCTCGGAGCACCGATTCCGGCATCTACGACAACAGGGATATTGCTTTGTTCAATGATGATCCGGAGAAATTCACGGGTTTGCAATCCTTGGTTTGTGCCGATAGGGGCACCCAAAGGCATCACCGTGGCGGCACCTGCGTTTTCCAGGCGTTTGCACAATACAGGGTCAGCCTGGCAATAAGGCAGAACGATAAATCCCATCTTGGCCAATTCTTCTGTAGCTTTCAGGGTTTCTATAGAGTCAGGCAATAGATAACGGGGGTCCGGGTGTATCTCCAGTTTCAACCAATTGGTCTCAAATGCTTCGCGCGCCAGCTGAGCAGCAAAAATAGCTTCTTTTGCATCACGCACTCCTGAAGTATTAGGAAGCAACTGGACTCCGGGCTGCAGGATATGCTGGAGCATATCGTCATTCTTATCCTCTGTATGGATTCGTTTCATGGCAACGGTCACCATCTGACTGCCGGATGCTATGATTGCTTCTTGCATTTTTTCATTGGAAGCAAATTTGCCTGTACCTGTAAAAAGGCGTGAGGTGAAAGTTTTGTCTGCTATTTTCAAAGGTTTCATATTGATTAATTTTATTGGTTATTCTTTATATGAAGAAACAATCAAGGAGACTATTTCTTCTGTTTTGACTGTTAGGTTGTTACTGTTTTTTATCAGTCCTGAAAGTGCAATCCCCCGGACGCCTGTTTCCATCAGTGCCGGAATATCTTTTTCTGTAATTCCTCCAATGGCAAAGACGGGGATATCGATATGGTTTTCTTTCATCTGGCTCAATAAGCGGCGATATCCTTCAATGCCTAACACCGGGCTGAGCCGTTCCTTTGTTGTGGTAAGGGTGTAGGGGCCGAGACCGATATAGTCGACGTGCTGGCGTTGGCGTAGCCGGATGTCATCCCAGGTGTTGCAGGTGGCACCGACAATCTTGTCTTTGCCCAGCAGTTCTCTGGCCCGCAAAGGGTCCATATCTTCTTTGCCGAGATGCACGCCGTCGGCATCCAGTTGACGTGCCACTTCCACATTGTCATTGATAATGAACAGTGCGTTGTATTTGTGACAAATCTCTTTCACGGTTTTTCCTGTTTCCAGAAACTCCTCGTCCGAAGCTCCTTTCATGCGCAGTTGTACCCAG
>RCNI01001300.1_pt1 | contig 13804 bp, 3 predicted proteins | sample 2041151 | NCBI WGS metagenome assembly RCNI01 (sample SAMN09708214, study PRJNA481090) | feces metagenome | isolation source: feces | place: Antarctica: Albino Rookery | reverse complement strand
GAGCGTCCGGCTGATAACCGGGAGGTCACAAGTTCGAATCTTGTTAGGCCCACCATAATGTTTTATGAATAATGCCACTGGGGGATTAGCTCAGCTGGGAGAGCGCGGGCTTTGCAAGCCTGAGGTCAGGGGTTCGATCCCCCTATCCTCCACCATTAATTTCTCGAGTCATTTGACTCTTACCACGAGATTTAATCTCGTGAACAAGCCCCGTTCGTCTAGCGGTTCAGGACATCGCCCTCTCAAGGCGAAGATCACCAGTTCGAATCTGGTACGGGGTACCATGAACTTTCAAGACCTCTCTTCGGAGAGGTCTTTTTTTCAAAAATTTCCTTTTCAATATATCGAGCATTTGTAATGGATGTAATCGTTAAAATTACCAAGAACAAGTCTAAGATCAAGATGGACTCTGAGTCTTGAAATAGTCCTCAGAGCGATTTGAGAATCAATCTTTGACGTAGATAGGTCTAGACTTACAGAAGAGCTCAAAAGGCTTCTGAGGTTCTTATAATCGACGATGCAATTGGTATTTATAATCCTGTAGGGGAGCATAGGTACTTGATAGACCGATATTCTTTCTGATGTTATGCTCGCAAAAAGATAGGAATAACATCTGACTCAGTTAAATATTCACCACATCAATAGTGTTCTATTTTTAGGACAAGACTCTTATTTTCAATTAGCAATTGTATATTTAATTTCAGATATAAATTTGTAGTTATATCTATGTTACATTTACATCATTACTTGTATAAATTGCTAAATTTATTTTATTTTTTATATCATAAGGTAAGAAGAAAGTTTGATTAAAATTTGTATAAATTTTGAATAACTAAAAATCGAAAAAATGTTTCATTTGGAAAGTTCTTATATAAATAATTGATAGCTTTAGGAATAATTTCATCTTTCATATTCAATTTAATATTATTTATCTTGCTAAATGTTATCCAATATAGACAATTAGTATCATATAGGTAATTTTATTTCATTTTTTATATCCTGTACTCGGGTTTCTTACATTAAATATTTTACTAACCCTCATATTTAAAATCTTTAAATCGGTATATTCTAGATTTAAGTATTCATATTGATGGAGGTGTGTAATGCGTAGGAAGACTAGTAGTACTAAAAGTTCCAGTTCTAAAAACCATGCACTTGCCGCTGTTGGATTGAGTGCTCTATTAGCATCCTCAATGTATGGTGTGAGTACATCTGAGCAGGTTTATGCAGACGATGCTCTACCGAATGAGTCTACAACAGAGACTGTTGTAACTGAAGATGTTAAGCCAGATAAGCAGGATGAGACATCGCTTGAAGAAAACGAAACAAGTGATGATATCCCATCTACTCCTGAAGATAAGGGAGAAGAGTCTAACGACCAGGAAGATAGGTCCTCTAAAGAGTCGAACTCCCAAAAAGAAGTTGATGAAACCGAAAAATTGGAGTCTGAGGATACCCCTGAAAATAAATCAGATCTAGAGAGCATTAAAAGAGATTACCTTAAAAAGCTTGATACTCTAAATACAAACACAGTATCAGAGATAGAACAAGACTCTTTCTATAATGAGGTAATGTTTGAACGAGTTCATAAGCAATCTCTCGATCAGTTATATAACGAATACAAAAATAAAATTACCAATTCAAATTCTCCTGAGGAATTAGGAGAGACCCTCAAAGATGCTGAGGCTAAATTTGCTGATAAACAAAAAGAGATTTGCAATGCGTTAAAAAATAAAGAGCTAAAATCGATTAATAATATCGAAAATAGTTTTACTAACTTAGAAAAGAATATAAGTGAATCTGACATCGAGGATAAGTCATCATTAATGAATGAAATTAATGAGGCTAATAAAAACTTTAAAGATCAGAGCAAAAAAATTGAATCTAAAAAAGATTTAGATAAACTGCGCCAAACTGCCAATGAAAATATAAATGCTATTGAGTCAAAGGCAACAGAGACACTTATAGAACAATATAAGAACAATCTCGACAATGAGTCATATCGTATTAAAGAAGAAATAGATGAGGTAAAGAACCTCACTGAGAAAGATAATATAGATCTCAAAGAGCGCGTTGATGAGCTTTGTGGAAAAGCTAAAAAATCTTTAGATTTAAGCAACCCTTCAGGCGAGAATAAGCCATTTATTATAGTTCTCTCTGACCTAAAGAATGTCTATGATGAGGAAATCGTAAGGCTTGATGTTTTGACTGATGCTCAAGAAACCGCAGATAAGAACAAAGCGAACGAGTACAACAAATATAAAGATGAAATTGGTCATCGATACACAGCACTTTCTGAGAAAATTTCAGAGTCTGAAATTGCACAGACACTTAAGGATGAGCTTCGAGGCTTGCTTGATGAGGCAAATGACAAGGAAATCAAAGATCTCGATGCATGTGTCTATCTTGACGACTTCCTGAAGTATGATGCCCAAAATTATCAGTACTTTAATGATGTTGAGCAAAAGCTCAATCAATACATTCTTGATAGCGCAAAACAAAATGCAATCACTGAGATAAATAGAGTAAGTACTGAGGCAAAGTCATCCATTGAAGGCATGACCCTATATCCTCCTATGAGGGACAGTTATCTCCAAGCCGTAAATAATGATGCTAATAACGCCATTGCAAGCATACAGAAACATAATACTTCCTCTGAAATAAATGAAGAGGTTGAAACTGTTAAAAGCAAGATTGAAGAGACCGTATCAAGCGCAGAAACAGCAGGTGAGCATTGCTTGGCAAACTCAAAGCATGCCGGATTAGGTAAACTTACAACAAAGGCTACACCAATTAAAGAAGCCATTGATAAATCTAATCTACAAGATGAGATAAAGATAGAGTATCAAGAGAAGCTTCAAAATTTGCTATCAGAAGCAGAGCATACTATTAATGGACTCAAATCTCTCGAGGCTATCTCTCAAGCTCAGAAAGCTTCAGAACAACAGCTTGATCAATTAGATAAATCTGTACAGAAAGCAATCTTTGTACATGCAAAGGACCAGGCAAAAGCTACTCTTAGTGAATTTGCTGATCAAAATATAAATCTTGTAAAGGAAAATAAAAATCTCACTACAGATGAAAGAGATGCATTTGTATCTCAGATTAGCAGTGCTCTTGAAGAGGGACTGAACTCAATTGAAAAAGCGTCACCATCTGACGATATTGATGGACTTCTCAATTCTGTAGAAGCTCGCATCACGAAGCACGTTGATGTCGCTAATGCGAAAGGTGAAAGTAATCTTGCTGACACTTTCCAATCCTTAGAGTCATTCGTAAAAACCCAGATGTCTGATCTCGATAAACTCATTCAAAATTCAGGTCTCTCAGACAAGTCCATAAAGGGGTACGAGGACGACCTTAAGAGTGTCCTCAAGGATATTGAGTCTATACTTAAATCCGATAGTCACACAGTAGTCATGCTTACTGATGAATTGCAGAAAGCTAACACATCTTACAAGGTTATCAAAGAAAAACTCGAGCAAGAAATCGAAAAACTTGCGACAGCTAAGGCTGATACTAAGAGAAGCCTCGAAGATCTTGCAGATGAGCAAAAGCAACTTATCGAAAATGAGCTAAATCTTTCCGACAATGATAAGCAATTGCGCAAGGGTAATATCGATGCTCTCTTAGTCGAAAAGAAAAATTTAGTTGATACATTAAAGTCAGTAGACGAAATCAACGCAGAGCGACCAAGTTTTGAGGATGAAATCAAGAATGAAGCACAAATTGCTCATCATGATGCCGAGGAAAATCTCAAATCTTCAAAACTCTCCTCACTGGAAGAGATAATTAAATATCAGGAGACACTTGGTATTGAAATAGCAAATTCCGGTTTGTCTGATGACGATATTGATGAATTAAACGGTGAGCTTAAGAATGTAGTACAAGATGTTACTAATGCCATTAACAGCGATGATGTTAAGGCTATTACTGAAGTAGATTCTAAAGCTCAAGATGCAAAGACTAAGATAGAAGAGATCGATAATAATCTCCAAAGCAAGAAACAAGCTCTCGCCAATGCAAAGGACGCTGCTTCCTTGTCGCTCAAAGAGTACTCAAAGGATAGAAAATCTGATATTGAGAAGCTAAAAAATATTAGCTCTAAGGAGCGCGAGGATTTCATATCTTCTATCAATGATGCACTTGCAGATTTTAAAACTGGTATAGATAAGGCAAGATCCCTGAAAGACGTTGAGAGCATCAATATACGTACTCAGGAAAAGATCAGAGATATCCTAAGCGAAGCTACTGAACAGGACTCTCGTATTCTCTCTGAAGCAAAGAACCAAGCTATTGAGAACCTTTCTGGTGAGGTTGAGGACAATATCGACAGTCTTATTGGTATGCCAACTCTTACTAAGGGTGGTCGACGATTCCATACGGAGCATTTCAGGGCTATTGAGAGCGAATACAAAGAGAAAATCAACGAATGCACAGTTGCTGCAGATATCCCTGTTCTTCTTGATAAGGCTTTAAATGAACTTCAGTTTGATATGAGAGCTGCAAACACATTGGCCGAGTCTTATCTAAACATTGGACTAGGCCATGCGAAGGAGAATATTGGAAAGGTCATCACAAGAATTGATAATCTAATCAATAAATCTGACCTCGATGAAGCTACAAGAAAAACTCTCTCTGAAGAACTCAACCATGAGAAGGAGAAAGCTGAAACACTTATCTCTCAGGAAAAATCTTTCGATAATATCGATGCAGCTGAAATTAAAGCTCTTCAGTTACTCGAGACATATGAGGGTAAGGTAAACGAATCTATCCTTAAACATGCTCAAGATGTAGCTAGGGATTACCTTGTACAAGAGGGTGAAAACGTCAAGAAGGCTATCGAGGAATCAGGTTTGTCCGATCTTGTCATCGAGGAGTTCAATACGAGACTCGACGGCGTTATAAAAACTGCTTCTGAAGATCTTAAAGATACGGATAAGGCATCTACTCTTGATATGGTAGAGCAGGTGAAGCTATCAGCTGAAGATGAGCTTAATGCAATTATTACTGATGTAAATAATGCAATAAGTGAGCTTAACGAATCACGTGAGACCGCAGTCAAAAACGTTAAGACTAAGGCTTCTAAGGCTTGTGAGAATATCGAAGCTAATCAAAATCTCTCTGATATTGAAAGACATAAATTTAGCAAGGATATTAATGATAAGCTCAATGGGGCAACTCAGAGCATTTCTAGCCTAAAGAAGATCTCTGATATTAATGATGCAGAACGTACCACTGGAGAATCAATTGAAGCTATCGTAGATAGCTCAGAGCAGTTGGCTCAGGATAAGCTCAATGCCTCTAAAGAAAATGCATGTAACCACCTCAAGATTGGTGCAGAATTCGATAAGGAAATCGTAGACCATCTTTTCTCATTGAAACCTGAGCAGAAGGATGAACTCACCAAGAAGATAGATGAGTCTCTCCAGGCTTCTCTCGAAGAAATTGCATCACAGAATACAATTGCAGAAATTGAAAAGACACGTATTGCCGAGCGAAGCAAGCTTGTAAATATTGCACAGCATGCTCGAGAGCTCGACTGCAAGAACGTAAATGAAGCAAAATTGAGCGCTAAATCTGACATTGAACAGCAAGATCGTAAGCTTACAAGCGCCATTGATGCATCTGGACTCTCAGACAAGATAATGGCTGCTCTAAAAGATAATTTAGCAAAGATTGTTAAGCAGGCTACAGATGATCTTAATGTAGTCGATAAGCCAATCTCTCTTACTACTATTGAGAACATTCAGACTCATGCAGAGATACAGATTACTGCTCTCAATACAAAATTAGAGCATGAAAAGTCTTTGCTTGATGAAGCAAAGACTAAGGCTTCAGGTCTTATCGAGGATGCCTACAAGGCAGCTTCCGAGGCTGTATCTTCAAATAAGAACCTCACATCTTCCGAACAGGAAGACTTTGCTGAAAATATTAATAACGAAAAGACAATCGCTCTTGCTGAAGTTGTCAATACAAGATCTGTAGAGGATGCTCAAGAGGCTGGACAGACTGGTAAGGAATCTATTGATTCACTTGCATTGGCTGCAAAGACAAAGGGCAACTCAAACTATTCAGAGGCTTTAGAGGCCACGAAGAACAAGCTTGCTAATGCTATCGAAAGCGCTAAGTCTATAGATGGCATGGCTGACCTCACTCAAGAGCAAAAGGCAGAATTCAAGGCTGCAGTAGAGAAAGTAATTAAAGCTGCGCAACAGGCAGTAGAGGAGAGCAAGACTGTTCCTCAAGTTTTGGATGCAGGACAAATGGTACAGCCAATCAACGAGATTGTAGCTAACGCTCGCAATACAGCAAGCGAGAATCTCGCCAAGGCTAAGAGTACTGCTTATGCATCTGTTAAGGAATCTTTCGAAACCCTCGATCGTAATATTAAGACTTTGCCAAATATATACAGCGAAATTGCTGATATGTATAACGAAAAGGCTGAGATTGCTCAAAAACGTGCATTAAAGAATATTGATTCCGCTTCCTCTATCAAGGAAGTAAATACTTGGGTAAAGGGTGCTCAGCAGAGTGCTGATGTTCTCTTTAAGGCTGCTCAGATAAGTAATTTGCAGCTTCTCAATAATGCCCAGAAGGCTGCCCAAAAGGTTGTTGCTGACAAGGCTGAAGAAGCGGTCAACGCAATCGATAGCAATCCTAACCTTTCAGAAGAGGAGAAGGTCGATTTTGCCGGTCGTGCAGTAAATAAGGCTGAGGAATTCATAAATAAGATCTATAAGAACCAAGTTTCGAGTGAGGTATTTGCTCTAGGACATGCTGGACATACAGCCGTTGATGAGATTTTGGGAGAAGCAATCGAAACCTCTAAGGCCAATCTTGTTTCTGAACAGAAAGAACAGCAAGGTAATGTAGAAACAGCCGCTCAGAAAGTTATCGAGCACATAAGTAACCTTACAAATCTCCGTGATGCTGAGCGAGAGAACTATAGATCTGAAATCGACAATGAGAAGACAACGGCGATTGATGCTATTGCAGCAGCAGTAACATGTAAGGAAGCAAACAGTCTTGCTCAGAAGGCAATTGATAATATTAATGACCTTATTGCTTCTGCAGAGAAGAAGAACCTTGATAATCTAAAGCTCGATTTTATATCTGAACTTCAGAAAAAGACTAACAAGCTAAAGACATCAATTACTGAGTCTGATTTACCTGAGCAAAGCAAAGCAGAACTTCATAAAAAGCTAGAAACTCTTAGTACCGAATCTTCTAAGGATATCACCAATGCTCAGACTGTCGAAGATGTACAAAAGCATCTAACAGAAGCAGACCAAAATCTTACAGGATTATCTACTAAGTTCGATGAAGCCATTGAGTTCAACAATAAACTCAACGAAGCAAAGACTTCAGCCCATAAGGCTTTGGGAGATGCTGTAGTAAGTGCTCATAGAACAATTGATGCTTGTGAGTTCCTCTCAGATGTACAGAAGGAAGAGTTCAAAGCAACCGTTCTTTCACATCAGAAAGATGCAACTCCAAAGATCTCCTCAGTTGTTCTTCCTGAGAATGCAGAACAACATGCAAACAGCGCTATTGGAAATATAAAGAATACGCTTGAAGAAGTTGATCGAGCAAATCAGGCAAACAAGAATGCCCTCGAGAAAGCTATTAAATTAGCTATTGAGGCTATTGAGGCTGAGGTAGATAATGCGCAAGGTCAAATAAATGAACTTGCACATCTCTCCCTATCAGATACTAAGACGTTTACTGATGAGGTTGACGCTAAGAAGACTGCCGCTGTAGAGAAGATAAAGAATGCTGACACAGCTGATAATGCAACTAAATTGGCTGCAGAAGGTGTAGGAGAAATCGAGAGCGTTTTGAAATCCGCACGAGCAACCAATGCGGGAAATAAGCGTGCTCTAGATGAGGCTCAGAATGCTGCAAAAGTATCTGTTGATGAGGCTGTAGCATCTGCTAAGTCAAATATTTCTAAACTTACCTTCCTCTCTGATGCCCAGGCTGAGACTGTTAATAATAAAATTACTGAAGCCAAGAAATCTGCTGATGAGAAGATAGAAGCTGCAGATATACCTCTGAAGGCAACAAGTGCCGGTAAGGGTGGAGTAAGCGCTATCGAAAAGATAGTTGAAGATGCAAAGAGCGAAAATGATGCTCAGAAGAAGCTTGTTAAAGATGCAAGAAAGACTGCACTAGAAAAACTTGCATCCACAGCAGCTGCTGCTCGAGATGAGATTTCAGCTCTTGAGAATCTTTCCGAAGCTGAACTTGCCGAATATATAGCTAAGATTGAGGCTTCTCAGAAATCTTCCGAAGATGACCTGGGCAACGCTGATAATGTCAGGGAACTTGATACGCTAGTTAGATCAGGTATCCAGAACATAGAGAAAATTATTAAGAAGGCCCAAGATGCTGCACAGATGAATGCAGATGAAAAAGTTCTTCTTAACGAAGCTAAAAACGCTGCACATGAGAGAATTTCAAGTGCTAAGGATACGGCAAGCGCTACAATTTCTGAGCTTGAGTATGTCTCTCAGGCTGAGAAGAACAGCTATTCAGATTCTCTCGATAAGACTCAAGAAACTGCGGATTTTGCTATTGATGCTGCAGATACTATTGATGGAATCGAGTCAGCCTCCACTGATGGTCTTGAGAAGATTGATAGCGTAGTTCAGGATGCCAAGAAGGCAAATACTTCGGGTGAAAATATCCTTGCTACAGCTAAGAAGAATGCAGTCAAATCCATTGATGAAGGAGTTGCTAAGACTTCGCAAGTCATTGATGAGTTGTCATCCTTGTCATCTAATGAAGCAGAACTCTTTAAAGATCGCATTAATGCATTAGCCAAAATTGCGAAGTCAACCGTTGAGAATGTCGAGGTACCTGCGCGTGCAACTAAGATTGCTGAAGATACCATCGATGATTTCAATGACGTACTTAAGAGTGCACACTTCGTAAATAAAGCAAATAGCACTAAGTTAGAAGAGGCTAAGAAGGAAGCACGCAAGGCAATTGAGGATGCAAGTTCTGAGGTAGAAGACAAGCTTTCACAATTAGATAGCCTGACTTATGAAGGCAGAGATGCTCTTCTAGGACAGTTTGTAGAACCAAATAATGCTGCTCAGGAAGCAATAGATAAGGCTCGAAGCACTGAAGAGATCAAGTCAGCAGTAAAGACTCATGCCGATAAGATGAAAGAAATCATGAGTTCGATGAGAGATCTCAACAACAAGAAGAAGTCTCAGTTCGAAGAGTCTAAGGTAGGGGCAAAGAAGGAATTGAATACCATTGCAGATGCTGCAAAGGTATCCATTGAAAACCTTACAAACCTCAATAAGGATGAAAAAGTTCAGTACACCGATAAGATTGATAAGGTTTGTCGTAAATTTGTTCTCTCAATTGATGACTTGATGATAAGTGAGAATCCTGATGAGATTGTTCAGGGTGCTACTACTGCGATCAATAATGTTGTAAAGGAAGCAACTAAGACAGATACAGCTCATAAGGATGAACTTGATTCTGCAAGGAATAAAGCTCATGGAAGCGTAAAAGATGCAAAGAAGAATGCTCTTGATATGCTTCATGCTATGACTAATCTTGCTGTTGATGTAAGGGATGTTTACGCAGGTCAGATTCATGATGAACATAAGGATGCAGCTGCTACTATCCAGTCTGCTCAAAGTGTAGAGCATGTATCTAAAGCAGTTGAACAAGGCGTAGCAAACATTAATGAGATTGTTCAGAAGGCTAAAGCACACGCAGCACAAGCTGATGTAGCATCAGATGCCGATGCTCAGGCTCCTGTCCAGACTCCAGTATCAAACGAGTCGAAAGAGCCAAACGAGCAAAAGACATCCGCTCAGCCATCTACTCAGCCATCCGCTCAGCCATCTGCTGAAGTAAATGATAGTTCTAACACTGCAAATAGTTCAGCTGATACTCCAGAGAGTAGTGATGATGAATCACAGGCATCTTCCGAGCCAAGACATATGGCAACAAGGAAGAGCTCTCAAAAGGTTCAGACTCCTGCAACAGCAGATGTGTCATCTGTTGCAAGTTCAGGATTTATGGCTATGATGGGATCTTTGATCTCTGCGCTAGGAATTAAATCTAAGAAAAGAAAGTAATTAATTTACCTTCTCTTTTAGACGGACTAAGGTTTTGACCTTAGTCCGTCTTTTTATGTGTAATAAGTCATCTAAATGGGTAAACGGATAAAAGGGTATATAGACAATATGGGTTAAGTTTGTACAAATTCTTATACATTAAATCAGAAAATGTTCTAAATACTACGATGAAATTAACTATATGTGATTTAGAAAATTATAATTAGTTGTATTTCTTTAGTTTTTGGAAACTATAGCAGAATGAATGCTTTTCGGAGAAAGGATGCCTATGTCTGCAAAGAATAATAATAAGCTCTCTAATCAGCAAAAGAGCCAGAATAATGCTGTTCGCGGAAAGCAGCTAATCGCAACAATTACTGTGGCTGCAGCCATGGCATCATCATTTTTATCATCTGGAGCTACACCTGTTACAAAAGCGGGTCTTAACCTTATACAAGATGAATCAACTAACAAGTCTGATGTACATCTAAAACGTACTCCTAAACACATTACTTATCGTAAAGGTAATGACGGAGATATAGACCTTAATAAAGATAAAGAGGATGCCATAAAGCGTATCGAAAATTTTGTAAATAGCGAATTAGGAAACCTCGTATCAAGTGGTATGGATGCATCCGAGTTTCATGAAGCTCAAAAAGCTATAACAAAAGAACAGGAAATTATTACTGGAAACATTCTTAGAGCCAAAGATGTAGATGCTATTAATAAAGAATTTACTGATGGTACGGGAAGGATTCTTAACATAACTCGAGACGCAGTGCGCAAGAGCGGAGGTCAATCAAACAAAGTTCGAGATGAATCCAGGGCACGTATTGAAGAAGAAAAAAAGAAGTTAATTCTCCAACTTGAGAAGGAAAAAAATAAGGATCCTGAAATTGTAGAAGAATATAAGAAAAAAATAAACACGATTGAAAAGGAGGCAATTAAGGAACTCGTTGGTACACATATTGCCTCTAACATGCCTTTGATTAGGAACAATGCTATTCATGATATGAATTTGCAATATGAAGAGGCAAAATTAATTATTTCTAGCAAGAATCAGGCTGAAAAAACACTTGGTGATAAAAAAGAGATTAACAATCTTGAAATTGGTAATCTACAAAAGTTAAATACTGATACAAAAAATGAGTACAAGCGTAGAATTGACGATAAATATCGCGAAGCTATAGACATAATAAAAAGAGCAGATAAACAAAAAGAGATTACGCATGCTGAAAATGAAGGCATTCGTACAATGAATGATGTGCTCAACGAAGCTCGTCGTAAAAATGATGAACTTCTTCGTAAAGTTGAGCATAGCTTGCAGGAAACAAAAAACCGCGACGAGCGAGAGTTAGATTCCGAAAAAGATAAAGCTGCACGTGAGCTCGAGCACATAACCTCTAATGAGGAGCATAAAAGAAAACTTGTTGAAGAGATTAATAAAATATCACGTGAAGCATTAGAAGAAATTAAAAAGGCTTCAAGTAACAAAATTGCCGATACGGCAAAAAATAAAGCGGTTGAAAAAATTAATGACATAGTATCTCTTGCTAGGTCCCAAAAAGAAGCTGCAAATGCTCTCAGTGATGCAAAGAACTTGGCTGATGTCATTATAGATAGGCTTCATTTTGCTGATTCTCAAGATACACAGGCATTCAAGGATAATATTGCTGAGGCCTATAACAAAGGTATTGCAGCTATAGCAGATGCTCAAACTCCTAGTGCTGTTCAAATAGAAGAACAAAAAGCTCAAGAATCAATTCTTCAGCAAAGATCAGCAGCCGTTATGTATAAGAGTATGAAAGCTAGCGAAACTGCTATGCAAGAAGCACAGCGCAAGGCTGAAGAGGCTCAGCAAAAGCTAGATAAGGCGAATGAGGATCTTAACAATACCAGGAACGATTTAAGAAAAACTCAGGATAAATTAACTAGGGCTGAAGAGGCTGCTCGTAATGCAAATAATTCCCTTGCTGATAAAGAAAGGGAATTAGAACAACTAAAGGCTGAGCTCAATAGTACAAAAAATGAGCTAAAGAGTACTCAAACTGACAGTGATGAGCAAAAGGCTAAAATTACTAAGCTTGAGCATGATATTAATGACCTTCATAATGAATTAACTCGAGCCAATGAAGACAAAAATACGGCTGATGAGAAGATTCATCAGTTGCAAGGGGAGCTCACTGATAAAAATTCTGAATTAAGACAAAAAGAAACGGAAATTGATGAGCTTAAGAGAAATCTTGCCGAGGCTCAAGAAAAGGCTCAGAAACTTACACAAGTTGAAGAAGAGAAGAACAAGGCGCTTGAAAATGAGAGGCAGGCACTTGCAGATCTACGTGATACTCAACAGAAATTAGATGCTGCAAATACCGAAAAAAATAATCTCGATCAACAAATTGGTAATCTCAAATCTGAAATTGCAGGTCTTAAAGAGGAAAATGTTAAAAGCAACCAAAAAGTAGACGATCTCACCTCGCAATTAACTGCATTAGAACGCGAGAAGGATGAAGCAGATACAAAAATATCTCAAGCAGAAAATCAGATCCATAGTCTGGAGAGTCAAGTAGCTAGTATTAACGAAAAATTGGCGAAGGCTAATGAAAAGGTAACTAAGCTTACAGAGGAACTGAATTCTTCTCAACAGTTAAATGAATCTAATGCTGAGAAGTTGCAACAGCAGCAAGATCAAATTGATGCACTTAATGGGGATCTTAATGAAAAGGAAGCTGCCCTACAAAATGCTAATAGAGAAAAAGATGACCTAACAGGTAAGTTGAATAATGCTCAGAACTCTATTGAACAGCTAAAAAGGGAACTTGAGAATTCAGAGACAGAGAACGCAAAGTCGGAAGATAAAATCAAGGTATTAGATCAGAAATTACTGGATGCGCTCGCCAAGGCTGATGAGCAAGAAAAGAAGATAGCTCAATTAGGCGATGATCTCACTGCCTCAAAAGAGGAAGTTTTCAATACAAAAAAGAAATTAGATGAAATCATATCAGCACAAAACGCAGCAGCAAAACAAGCTGAAATTGCAGCTAATGATGCCCGTTCTCAAGCTCTTCAGATAATTAAAACTGAATATGATAATGCTAAATCATCTATAGAAAATTCTGGAATCAGCGATACTAAATTCATCAATGATTCTATTGCCAAGCTCAATGAAATAAAGACAAGTGCACTCGATGGAATTAATACTGCGAAGACAGCTCCAGAGATAGATGTTGATAAGGTTTCTGGGGTCAGCCAGATGCAAAAACAAGTATCCGAAGTAATGACCCGTAAGGCTCAGGAAGCAATTAAAGCAGCTAATGAAAAAGTCTTAAACGCCGAACAAGAAGCAAAAAATGCCCAAGCAGCTCAAAAGGTAGCTGAGGATAATGCCCAGGAGGCCAACGCTGCTAAGAAGGTAGCTGAACAGCAAGCTGAAGTAGCAAGGCGGGAGGCTGCAACAGCAGAGAGCTACACAAGCAGAAGATGCAAAGAAACGTGCTGAACAGCAAGCTGCAGAAGCAGAAGCTGCAAAGAAGCAGGCTGAACAGCAAGCAGCAGCAGCAAACCAGAGAGCTACAGAAGCAGAATCTGCAAAGGAAAAGGCTGAAGAGCAGGCTATAGCTGCAAACAAGAGAGCTACACAAGCAGAAGATGCAAAGAAACGTGCTGAACAGCAAGCTGCAGAAGCAGAAGATGCAAAGAAGCAGGCTGAACAGCAA